>Ga0209211_10000273_pt1 | contig 114201 bp, 108 predicted proteins | sample RifGroA2_FD_183992 | JGI IMG/M metagenome (GOLD analysis project Ga0209211, IMG submission 183992) | Groundwater microbial communities from Rifle, Colorado, USA - Groundwater A2 (SPAdes) (version 2) | ecosystem: Environmental > Aquatic > Deep subsurface > Groundwater | place: Rifle, Colorado...
CAATATTACAACTGGAAAAGACGACACCAAGGGGCTGGCATGAACTTAATGACCCCGATGATGAAAGTTCAAGATTATGTTCTCAAAAATCTAATCCACAATGGAAACTTAACTGTGATACAATACAGAAGTTGCTAAGGTTATTAGTAATGATTATTATGTACGTTGTGATGAGTTAACGCACACTGCTGAGAATGATATTATTTTGTGTCATAATGCGGCTCAAGGGAGCACGTTTAGTTTTATTGAAAAGAAAAGCCCATTTGACAATAAGAATCCTATTTCGGGTTTTATTGATATAGGGGGTGTTGTGCATTATTTTGACGATAATAGAGACGTGATTACTATATATAGATATAAAATATAAGTATTTATTGTTTAACGCTGAATTAAATGGGGTTTTCCCCATAAAAAAACCCCACCGAAGTGGGGTGAAAGTTTCTGTCAGCCTAAATAAAATAATTTTTGTTTTTGTTTGGCTGTGAACTTTTTTGTTTTTGTTTGTTTCCTTGCCTATGTGTGGTCGATTTTTTATAGTACCTGCCTTGATACTCCCTGTTTGTGTGTATCGGGTAGAATCCAGACCGAAGCCTAGAAAAAGGTGATACACCAGGATTGTGCGGGGTTGCCATTTAAGGCCAGCACTAAAGCAAAGACAGAATGAGAGAAAAAAGATTCGGGGGTAGCGCGGATGGCGCTACTTCTAGCCCATCAAGATTTTTCTCCCACATCTTACTCTGCTTACTATTTTTTAACCCTTACTTTTTAATGAACTTTGTTTTTCTTTTTGTTTTTGACTTTTGCAAATCATATCAATTTATCAAACCTAAAGACTTTCGTCAAATTATTACGGTGGACGCAAATGGAAAGTATGTTTTACTTTAAAATGGAGTTTTTGGCAAATAACGAAAAGTTTATTTACAAAAATATTGATTTGTTGTTTTTACGGTGATAAAATTATCTTGAACTTGCGGGCGACAGCCCCAGACCGACCACATACGTAGAGTTAGTCAGCAGGTTCTTTTTTTAGTCTTCGTTCAAATTTCCTTTGTGCAAAGATATGAATTTTATATCCTTGTAGTGCTTGGTTTTCCAATATGGAATAATCGACCAGAAAAAGATTTCTCCATTTCCGATTTTTTTAAGTATGATTTTAATTCTTATTCTATTGTTGATTATCGCAATAAAAGCCCAATATTTAACTATTTTGTGCCTAAAATCGATTAAGCCGTGGTTTTTTACTTTGATGTTTTCTATTTTTTCCAGATATTCTTGATAATATTTCATATTTTCTAGTACAGGCTTGATGTATTGCAATAGTTGAAATCTTTTTATTTGATTTTTAAGATCGCGTTTGCAGTTTTTGTTTTTGAATATCAGGTGGAACAGCCCGTGATTGTTTAAGCGTATATTTCCAAAGCATAATGATTTTATTTCTTTATTATTTGTGAAGAAATTTATCGCTAATTGCTTTGTTTGTTCGTATTCTTGCTGGTCGTGATTGATCATGGGTATTATTTTATACATATCTCGTTAAATCCAATTAAACTTTTCTTAAATTTTTCATAAATTATTGCTTGCGTATAAACTTGCAACTCAATACAATGCTTTTGATGAAGAAAGCGACACTTCTTCTTGAAGACGGAACGAAATGGAATGGAACTTTATTTGGAGCTGATAAAACGGTTTCAGGAGAAACAGTTTTTAATACCGGGATGATGGGTTATCCGGAAACAATGACAGACCCTTCTTACGAAGGTCAGATTTTGGTTTTTACATATCCGATGATTGGGAATTATGGAATTCCCAATGGTAAAAAAGTAAAAGTTGGAAAAAAAGTTTTTAATGTAAGTTCGGTTTTTGAAAGCTCAAGAATACATGTGAGTGCGATTATTGTGAGCGAATATTCTGAAAATTTTAGTCATTTTGAGGCGAAGAAGTCGCTTGATAAATGGATGAAGGAGCAGGGAATTCCGGGAATTACGGGGATTGATACGAGAGCGCTGACGAAGCATTTGAGAGAAAAGGGAGCGATGCTGGGGAAGATTGGGGACGGAGGCGAATTTTGGGATCCAAATAAAGAGAATTTAGTTGCGAAAGTGAGCTTGAAAAAGCCAATTGAATATAAAGGAAGCGGGAAGTTAGCGAAAAAGCGAGTTGTTTGTATGGACTGTGGCGTGAAAAATAATAGTATTCGGGCATTTTTGGAACGGGGCGTGACTTTGATTCGCGTGCCTTATGACTATGATTTTATTGCAAAGGGCGTGAAATTTGATGGACTATTTTTGTCGAATGGGCCTGGCGATCCTTCTATGATGGATTCGACTGTCGTGATTATAAAAAAAGTTATGGCAATGAAAAAGCCGATATTTGGAATTTGCCTTGGGAATCAGCTTCTTTCGCGTGCGTCCGGCGCAAAAACATACAAATTGAAATATGGGCATAGATCACAGAATCAGCCGTGTATGGATTTGGAAACAAAAAAATGCTACGTGACTTCGCAAAATCATGGTTATGCTGTTGATGGAAAAACGCTTGGTAAAGGTTTTAAAGTTTGGTTTGAAAACGTGAACGATAAAACAGTTGAGGGAGTGAAGCACAAGAGTTTGCCGTTTTTTGCGGTGCAGTTTCATCCGGAAGCTTGTCCGGGGCCGAAAGACAGCGAAGAGTTATTTGGTAAGTTTATTGATCTTTTGTGAAATCGCAAAACTTGATTTTGAGCTTGTGTGGCAATATAATTTTCCCAGTATATTAATTTAACCTCTTTAATATGATGAAAAAAATTGTAGCCGGAGTGCTTATGCTTGCGGTTGTTTTTGTCGCGGGTTGTTCCGTTTTTGGAACGTCCGACGATGCCGCATCCAAGCCAAAAATTGCTGTAATTTTGCCTTTTACAGGTGATGCCGGAAGTTATGGAGAAATGACAAAACAAGGAATTGAAATTGCTGCTAAGGAATTTGGCTATGCCGGTGAAGTAATTTATGAAGATTCAAAATGTGATCCAAAAGATTCTGTTAATGCGATGACAAAGCTTGTTAGTGTTGATAAAGTTCAGGCTGTTATTGGTGATCTTTGCTCAAGCGCAACGCGTGCTTCTTATCCTATTGCAGAGCAATATAAAGTTGTTTTAGTCAGCCCTGCTTCAACAAATCCAGACATTTCAAAAGACGGTGATTATATGTTTAGAACGATTCCAAGCGATTCTTTGCAAGGCGCTTTTGGAGCCAAATTGGTTTACGACAAGGGATATAGAAATCTTGCAGTTTTATATAGCAATGAAGATTATGGAATTGGATTTAATACTGTATTGAAAGAGAATTTTGAGAAATTGGGAGGAAAAGTTGTTGCATCTGAAGGTGTTGAAAGAACTGCAACTGATGCAAGAACTCAAATTACAAAAATTAAGGCCGCGAATCCTGATGCCGTTTATTTTATTCACAATGGACCAAGTGTTGCTGCAGGTATTTTAAGACAAATGAGTGAACTTGGACTTAAAGCTTTCATTGTTGGATCTGAAGGGCTTCGAGGTGATGCGATTTTGAAAGGAGCCGGTGTCTCAGCTGAGGGTTTGTATGTTACGTCTGTTACTTCCGGAACAAGTGATTTTATGACACAATTCAAAGCTACTTATAACAATGTTGAAGCGGGTCCATTTGCCGCTCAAGGATATGATGCATTTAAAGCGATTGCTTTAACTATCAAAGATGGTGCAAAGACCGGTGAAGAAATCAAAGAAGCTCTCTATAAAGTTGAATTTGACGGTGGCACAGGCCATGTCAAATTTGATGCAAATGGAGATGTGCCGGGAACGTACGATGTCTTTGTTGTTAAAAATGGCAAATTTGAATTGGTAAAATAATGAATATAGTCCCGCAACTCATCTTGAATAGTATTATCGCAGGTTCGATAATAGCTTTCCTGGCTGTAAGTTTTAATTTAATTTATGGTGCCACGAGATTCTTTAATATGGCTCATGGCACCGTTGCTATTTTTGGCGGATATATAGCGTTTTTCTTTTTCAAAACGCTTGGCTGGAATATGTATTTATCCGCTATCCTTGGAATTCTTGCCGCAGGACTTCTTGGTTATATTTTTGACCGAATTATTTATTTGCCACTTCGAAAAAGAAAGGCTTCCGGAATGATTATGCTTGTTGCTTCAATCGGCGTTTTTACGGCTTTACAGTCGCTTATACAGATTTTCTTTACGAGTGAATTTCAAACGCTATCCGATATTTCAGTCCACGATAGGCTTTATACAATATTTGGCGCAACAATCACTCAGACTCAGATTTATATTTTAATAATGGCTTTTATTGTCGCGATTTGTCTTATTATCTTTTTGAAATATACGATTTTTGGCAAGGCGGTTAAGGCGATTAGTGACGATGAGGAGGTCGCGAAAATTGTCGGTATAAATACTAATAAAATTATAGGACTTTTGTTTTTTATTGGATCAGGAATTGCCGCAATAGGCGGGATTGCAGTTGGTTTTGATACCGGTCTTAATCCTACAATGGGTATGAAATTACTTTTGCACGGTATTTCAGCTGCGATTATTGGTGGAGTTGGTAGTGTTTATGGAGCTTTTATTGGTGCGTTTGTTTTGACATTTGTTGCTAATTTTTCGATATTTTGGATACCCGGAGAATGGCAAGAGGCTGTAGCTTTTGTGCTACTTATAATATTTCTTATTTTTAGGCCTCGCGGAATAATTAAAAGATAATTATGAATTATACAGTTTATTATATTGTGCACTTGCTAACCATGTTTTCCATTTATGCAATTCTTGGGGTTAGTTTGAATTTGGTTGTTGGATATACGGGACTCGTTTCTGTTACGCAGGCGGCTTTTTATGGAATTGGCGCTTATGCTACCGCTTTAATTGCAAAGACTGCGGGATTTGGATTTTTTTCGTCGATGTTGATTGGTGCTATTGTTGCCGGTTTGATTGGGCTTTTGATTGGACTTGTTTTGTCGAAATTTAGAGACGATTATTACGTGATAGTTACTGTTGGATTTAATATTATTGCTTATGGGATTTTCATGAATTGGCATAGCTTAACGCGTGGTCCGCTTGGAATTGTGGCGGTTCCTCGTCCAAAGATTGATTTGTTTGGACTTCACTTGGATTTTAATAATAATTTATTGTTCTTGGCGCTGGTTTTAGTTTTTCTTGCTTTGATTTATTTTCTTGCGCGATTTATTGCCAAATCTTCTTTTGGAAGAGTTTTGAAGGCTATTCGCGAAGATGAAAAAGCAATTCAGGTTTTTGGATATAATGCGTTTTATTTTAAGCTCGCTATCTTCGTTATAAGTGCAGGGATGGCGGCCGTTGCGGGTTCTTTTTTTGCTTCGTACTTGAGGTTTACAAGCCCAAATACGTTTGTTTTGATGGAATCGATTTTGATTCTTTCTATGATAATTCTTGGAGGACTTGCTAATTTGAAGGGGTCGCTTTTGGGTGCGTTTATTTTGGTTCTTTTGCCTGAATTAATGAGATTTGTTGGGTTTCCGAATGAAATTGCGGCTGAGATGAGGCAAATTGTTTATGGGGTCATTCTTGTGCTTTTGATGATATTTAGACCAAGTGGAATAATGGGAGAATATAAACTATGAATATAATTGAGGTAAAAAATTTAGTGAAGAATTTTGGTGGCGTTTATGCGGTGAACGATTTGTCGCTTAAAATTCCAAGAGGAAAAGTCGTGGGTATTATTGGACCGAATGGATCCGGGAAGTCCACATTTGTGAATTTATTATCCGGGATGGTTGAGATAAATAGTGGGATGGTTATTTTTGATGATGCGGAAAAATTAAAGAAAATAAAACCTTATGAAATTCAAGATTTGTCTATTACAAGGACTTTTCAGGAGGTTCGACTTTTTGAACAAATGACAGTTATTGATAATTTACTTGTTGTTTTGACAAGTCGAAGTGTTTTTGGATCGTTTTTTGAAGTTCATAAAAAATATCACTTGGAAGAGGCTGAAAAAATGCTTCAGCGAGTTGGGCTTGAAGCTAAGAAAAATCAACTCGCGAAAAATTTATCTTACGGGCAAAGAAAGTTGCTGGAGATTGCTCGTGCGCTTCTTATGAAAACTGAAATTTATCTTTTTGATGAGCCATTTGCAGGGCTTTTTTATGCGATGATTAAAACTGTTTCCGGGATTATTAAGGACCTACGAAAAGAAGGAAAAACTGTGATTTTGATTGAGCATAATATGGATTTGATTAGAGAACTTTCCGATTATGTTTTTGTTATGGACGAGGGAAGTTTGCTTGCGGAAGGGGAGCCAAATAGCGTTTTAAAAAAGAAATCTGTAATTGAAGCTTATCTTGGAAAATAAAAAACTATGAAAGAAATTTTACTACAATTAAAGGACGTGCACGTGCATTTTGGCGGAGTTAAGGCCTTGGATGGCGTTAATGTTGATATAAATGCCGGTGAAGTTACGGCCTTGATGGGGCCAAATGGCGCAGGAAAATCAACGATTTTAAAAGCTGTTTTTGGATTGGCGCCTGTTACTTCGGGGTCGATTTTGTGGCATAATGATGCGTTTAAACCAATTCCATATGAGGTTGTTTATAAAGGAATTTCTTTTGTTCCGCAGGGTAGAAGGGTTTTTGCACGATTAACGGTTGAAGAAAATCTTGAAATTGGTGGGTTTACGGTTGCAAATAAAAATGAATTGAAAGAGCGGATAGAACGGATGATGGAGCTTTTTCCGGTTTTGAAGCATAAAAGGCGTGAACCTTCGGGAAGCCTTTCCGGCGGACAGCAACAAATGCTTGCGATTGCGCGCGGGCTTATGACTGATCCAAAGGTTTTGCTTTTGGATGAGCCATCTTTGGGACTTGCGCCAAAAATTGTGAAAGAGGTTTTTGAGAAAATTAAAGAAATTAATTTAAAGCAAAAAACTGCGATCGTTGTCGTGGAGCATAATATTAAATCGCTTTTGTCGGTTGCGGATCGCGTTTACGTTTTGGATAAGGGGAAAGTTGTTCTTCACGGAAATTCGAATGATATAGAAAAGAGTGATATTATGAAGAGGGTGTTTTTAGGCGAATTAGAGTGAAAATTCAAAAGTTAAAACTAAAAAATATGGATTTTAAAAACGCGGATATTTTATCAACAGAACAATTTGATCGGGCGAGTTTGGAGCATTTGTTTGAGGTTGCTTTGAAAATGGAGCCTTTTGCGAAAAAGGAAAAGAAAGGGGATTTGATGAATGGGAAGATTTTGGCATCGCTTTTTTATGAACCTTCAACAAGGACGAGATTTTCTTTTGAGACAGCCATGAAAAGGCTTGGTGGAGAGACGATTTCTGCGACTGAAATTGCGAGTTCGTCGATTTTTAAAGGTGAAACTTTGGCGGATACGGCAAAAGTTGTGGAAAAATTTGCGGATGTTATTGCGATTCGTCATCCGGAAAGTGGTTCTGCACAAGTTTTTGCGGATAATGCGAGCATTCCGGTTTTGAATGCGGGAGATGGACCAAATCAGCATCCAAGCCAGTCATTGCTTGATATGTATACGATAAAAAAAGAGTGCGGAAAAATTGATGGGCTTACGATTGCGATGGTTGGAGATTTGAAATATGGGCGCACGGTTCATTCGTTGAGTTTATTGCTGCGGCATTATGATGTGAAAATTGTTTTGGTTTCGCCGGATGAACTTAAAATGCCAAAAGAATATCTGGAAAAATTTGATGAAAAAGGGCTTGCTTATGAGGAAATTTTGGATTTGGGGGAGGCCGCGAAAAAGTCAGATGTTATTTATATGACGCGTGTGCAAAAAGAGAGATTTACGGATTTGAATGAATATGAAAAGTTGAAAAATGCGTTTGTGATGAGTCGCGGTTTGATTGAAGAAGCGAATAAAAAGGCGATTATTATGCATCCGTTGCCAAGAATTGGCGAGATTTCGCTTGATATGGATGATTTTGCAGGATCAGCATATTTTAGGCAGGTTGAAAATGGGGTGGCGGTTAGGATGGCGATGATAAGTTTGGTTTTGGGAAAGGCCTAGGCTATACTTTAGCCGATGTATGATTTGATCTTAAAAAATGGTAAAGTTGTTTTTCCGGACGGCGTGAAAGTCGTGGATGTTTGCGTTAAGGACGGGAAAATCGAGAAGATTATGCCGAGCGTAAAAGATTTAACAAAAGACGTTATTGATTGCTCGGGATTTTATGTTTTGCCCGGAATTATTGATGCGCATGTGCATATGCGAACGCCGGGATTAACGATGAAGGAAGACTTTGGTACCGGTTCGCGTGCTTGTGCGGCAGGAGGAGTTACAACTTTTATCGATATGCCAAATACGCGTCCGCCGACTTTAAATAATGATGATTTGGATGAAAAGAGGGGATTTGCGAGTGATGATTCGATCGTGAATTTTGGCTTTTATATCGGTGCAAATGGGAAAAATTTTAATGATATAAAACGCGTTAAAAATATTGCGGGTGTGAAAATTTATTTTGGCGCTCACTATAAAGATATTTCAATTGAAGATGCAGAAGCTTTGGAAGAACTTTTTAAATGGGGGAAAATGCCAATTATCATTCATGCGGAAAGTGAAAAAGGTTCATATGAAGCCGTAAAACAAGTTTTGCATATTGCAAAAAAATATGACGCTCGTGTTCATATTGCGCATGTTTCAACAGGTTCTGAAATTGAAGAAATTGAAAAATTTAAAAGTGAAAAAGTGACGTGTGAAACCGCACCACATTATTTATTTTTAAATAAAAATGCTTTTCAAGATCTTGGAAATTTTGCAAAAGTTAATCCTTCTTTGCAAGCCCATGAGGATCAGGAAGCGCTTTTTGGAGCCATTGATGATGGTGTGATCGATATGATTGCGACGGATCATGCGCCACATTTAAAAGAAGAAAAAGAAAAATCATTCGAAGAAGCGCCGGTTGGAGTGCCGGGAGTTGAAACTTCACTTCCGCTTATGCTTGATATGGTTAATAAAGGAAGAATTGATATTGTGAAGCTTGTGAAATTGATGTGCGAAAATCCTGCGCGAATTTTTGGTATAAAAAATAAAGGAAAAATTGTGGAGGGTTTTGATGCGGATTTGGTGATTGTTGATATGGATGAAAAACGTGTGATTAGGAATGAGAATTTGTTTACCAAATGCGGTTGGTCGCCGTTTAATGAATGGGAATTACAAGGTGTTCCAAAGATTACAATTGTTAATGGAGTTAAGGTTTTTGAAAACGGAAAAATAATTGCTGGAGATTTCCGAGGTGGTGAGGTAAAGTTTTTGCAGTAAATTTCAATAATTAATACATATGTTAAAAATAAAATTTCTTGGAGTTGAGTTTGAAAATCCAACGGTTTTGGCTTCCGGAATTTATCCGACAGCTGTGAATGCTTTATTGCAAGCCGTTAATAATGGCGCTGGAGGAGTTACAACAAAATCGATTTGGTTGACTGAGCATAAAGGGCATCCTGCTCCAACGCTTATTACGAATGCGAATTTTACGATTAATGCGGTTGGACTTTCTGATCACGGGGTTGATGTTAGTGGAAAGGAAATCGTTATGTATAAAGAAAAAATTGCGGCTGACTCAAAGAAGGCGCCGATTCTTGTGAGCATTGTTGCCGGAACAAAGGCTGATTTTGGTCTTATTGCTGAGAAAATTTCTGCATATAATCCGGATATTATTGAGGTGAATATTTCTTGTCCAAATGTTGAATCTGAATTTGGAAAACCTTTTTCGTGCGATAAAATGGATGCGGCTGAAGTTACGAAAAACGTGAAAGCGAGAACGAAATTGCCGGTTATCATTAAGCTTTCTCCAAACGTTTTAAGTATTTCTGAAATTGCAAAATCTGTTGCGGATGCCGGTGCTGATGGATTTTGCGCTATAAATACGCTTGGGCCTGGTATGATTATTGATCTTGAAAAAAGAACTCCATTTTTATCGAATAAAGTTGGCGGAGTTTCCGGTCCCGGGATAAAGCCGATTGCGGTGCGATGTGTTTATGATATTTATAAAGCGACAAAGCTTCCAATTTTGGGCATGGGCGGGATCATTTCCGGTAAAGATGCGATTGAAATTATGATGGCCGGAGCCGGCTTGATTGGGCTTGGTGCTGCGATTTATATGCGTGGACCGACGGCTTTCAAGTTAGTTGCGGATGAGATAGCCGAATGGATGACTGCGCATGGTATAAAAGATTTGAATGAGATTATCGGAGTTGCGCAAGTTTAAAATCATTTTTTGGATTGAATTTAGGACGGGAAGGTGGCTATAATTACCCCCTATATTTAAATTTTGTAATATGGCGGATGATAAAGTTTCAAAAGGTCCTGGAGATGGAGGCGATGGTGGAAATGAAGGCGTGGGTGATGGCAAAAAAAAACTTAGCGTGCCTTTAGAATTAGAAGATGAATTGGGGCGGCTTACGGGAGCGGTTGGTGAACAGGCTAATGTTACCGCAACTCCAACTATTTTAAGAGACTCTTTGCCTTCTTTGCCTGAAGAAAGAGAGGTTGGCAAAACCGGATTGGTTAGATGCGCTGTTTTGATTATGAAGTTAATCGATCAATCTGCTGATGAAAAAATTAAGGAGCGAGCTGAAGATGAAGGTGGGGTTTTTGAAAGATCCGGGAGCTCAATAAGAGTTATTTTTCGAGGAGAAAGGGTTGAAGCCGGTGCTGTTTTGGTTGCAGCATCTATTCGAAAATTAGGCATTTCCGAGATTGATAATGCTGCTGTCGTTTTGGCGAATGGTAATTTTAAAACTAAAAAGGGTAGAATTTTTTGGGATACAGAAGGTGGTAACGTTAAACATGCAATAGACGCTATTTCAGATGCGTCTTCGACTGGATTGCATATGTACGTAACAGATAAAGGTTTTCTTGACATGCTTGGTGATCCAAGAAATGCTGATAGGGTTGGAGTTGAGTCTTTTTCTATGGGTGAAACCGGAGTTTTTGGTATAAAAAGTATAGAAAAGCGTTATGGAAGACTTCTCGTTGGTGGGCCAAAAGGAATCTATGGAAGAGAAGGGGAAATGGGGCAGATGGAAGAGTTATTATCTGGAGATAAGATAGCTCAGGGTACGGCAAAATTGACTCTTACGGCTAGAGCCGGTGTTGGTAAAACGAAATTTATTAAACATGCTCTTGAAAAACTTTCTTCGTGTCATAAAAATTCTTCAACTCTTTATGTCGCGGCTTCTGAGCCAAAAAAAGCTAAAGCATTTTCGTTTTTGACAGGATTTGGCGGATTTATTCCGCGATTGTTGGAAGTTGCAAAAAGCAAAGTTCTTGATGCTGATAAAATGCCTGTATATCAAGAGTTGGCTGGTCTTGCATCTGGCACGAGTGAGTTATTGCAAGACGTTTCTGTCCTTCAGCATAAGATCAAAATTTTAATGGGGAAAATTGCTGAAGTATTTCCTCTTTTCATTGCTTTTGATGATCAGCAATGGGTTGATGACGCGTCTGCCGCTGTGCTTAGAGGTATTTTTAAAGATCCTATTGCTAATGTTGCTGTTATTGGTGCAACGAGAATCCAAGAAGGTGAGAATCCTCCAAAAGCTTTGCAGGAAGTTTTTGCCGGATCTAAGAATATTGAACTTAATAACTTAAATTTGATTGATGCTTCTCATAGGCCTACAGGTACATTGCGAGGACTTGTTAGGGATATGCTTGAAATTAAAGATGAAGGAGAGGATTTCCCGATTTCTTTTTATACATTCCTTGCTGAAAAATCAAAAGGTCATGCTTTGAAATTAGTTGAAGGTATTAATTTATTAATTAAAGGAGGATTTTTGCAAAAAGGTTCTGTTCTGTGCAAAAGAGGCTATAAAAACGTTGAAATCCCTGAAACCGAAGAAGCTCTTCTTGAATCACGTATTTCCAAATTACCAAGAGATCAAATTTTTATGTTGTTAAATTTGTGTATGCTCGGGCCTTCTTCCACAAAATTATTATCTGCAATATTTACTAATTCCGTTCAAAGAAAAGCTATTTTGGGGCTTGAGAGCAATGGGATCATACAAAGAGAAAAGGGTTATGGGTTTGATCTTATGTATCCAACTATAAGAGAAGTGATGTTTAAAGTTTATGGCGAAGATGTTGAGCCTTGTGCTAGAAGTTTGATTGAACCTTTTAAAAGAATAATGGCCGAAGGTTCATTCCTTGCCGAGTGCACTTCTTATAAGTTGTATGAATTAGCGCAATTGGCAAACGATTTGCCTACACAGATGGAGCGTTCGATGTCTGCGGGGAAAGAGGCTTTAAGTAGATATGATAATGAAAAAGCCATTGAGATTTTTGAATTTGCACGTGGTCAAAGACACGGGCTTCCTGATGATGGCTCAAACTTTGGTATTTATACCGGACTTGCAAAGGGGAATTCTCAAATGGGTGACTATTCTGCAGCAACTGCTCATCTAGAGAGCGCTTTGGGGTATCTTAATCCTGATGATGTAGATATGGTTTTTGAATTTCATACTGCTTCAAGAGATGCTTTTTATTCTGCGCAAGATATTAAAGGACTTGAAGAGGCCTGTGAAAGATCCTCTAGAATAGTGGATTCGAAAGAGAAAAAAGTTAGTGCACAAATATACGATACGGAACGTTTTAAAGTGGACTTTGATATTGCCAGATGCTTTTATTTGAAAGCTGCATCAAAAGACTCTGAATTTGTTCCTTTCAGTATGGTGAGAATAAAACTTGAAGATTTGCAAAAAAGAATAGGGCTCCATTCTTATATAGATCCTGATGGGCGTTTTAGTAGAGAAATTAAGAGATTTATTGGTTTGACTCATTATCTTGAGCACGGGCGTGTTGATTCGGATGCGGCAGTTGTTGGTAACGTTAAAGTGATAAATGATAGTTATTGTAATGCGATTGTTTATTTGGAGCAGTTTTTAGCGGAGTGGAGAGAGAGCCCATCCGGTACAAATCCAAAAGCTGTTATATCTGCTTTGAGATGCTGTGGTTATGCAAAGGCTATGCTTGGAGATGTCGGTTATAGTGTTTTATTTGATGAAGCCGCTACTCTTGCTATAAAATACGGTGATTATTCAGCGGCTGCTGATGCATTGAATATATTTGGTGGCGCTGAGGTAGATCTTTATAGAAGAGAGGGAGGGGAGGATGTTAATTTGTTGCATTCTGCCTTGCAGCATTTTAAAGAGGCCGAAAGAGAAATGTCTTTACTCAATACGAGGCCTTCATGGACAGTTAGAGCTGTGTCTCATAATAAGGCTCAGACGTATTATTCTTTGGGTTTATTGTCAAGCGATGATGAGAGTGGTGAAATGCTTGCGCAGGCATTTAAAGCTTTAGAAAAAGATTCCATAGCTCACAGAAGAGGAGGGTCTGACCACCTTTCTCGGTATATTGTTCCGCTTATTGCTCTTTTAAGGAAAGCTGATGATAGCGGAAGGGTTGATCGTACAATGCGTATGTCTTCTTTTGTTATTGGTGGTGAAGATATCGCTGAATCTATTGGTTATATACACGGGCAAATTGATACGCAATCTAATACGTCTGATGGCTTTACAGATGTGCTTGCGGATAAGCTTGAAGCTTTGTTTTATATGTTACAGTCGTGCGATACTGCCAATTTAACAAGGGCTTATGATGCTGTTGCAAAAGAGATTAACAGTATTCATCCTGTGAATGTTCCGGGTCATGGTACTCGGTATTTTGCGCAAAGGCCCGGTGCGACCGAAGAAACGCCTTATGATATGAGAAGATTGCATGGGCATCTTATTCCTTTAACGACTTTTATTTTGAATGTTATTAAGGGGAAAGGTCACTCTATCGATAAGGTTATAAACAGTATAAATCCTGAGTATATTGATGCTTCAAAAGAATATTTGAATGTAAAAATTGGACTTGGTAGTGATGGATCACGTTTAAAGCGCGTCCTTAAGGTAGAACGCGCCAGTGTTTCAACTTTATTCCCGGACCCTGCTTCAGAAACCGATTAAGAATTAATTTATCTAGGCATCCATGGGGTTGGATCTAAAATTTTGATCCAAGAAGAGCTGTTTAACTGAGTAGCCGCTGATTGAGTTGTCGCAGTTGGTGTTGTTATAGTTCTTTGAAGTGTTGTTGGAGTCAAAACTGCAGCTGTGCCGTCTTGGCTTTTCCAAAGATTATTTAGTAAAAAAAGCGAGACAATCAATGCTCCTGTGAGGAGTCCTAACCAGAAGATCATTAATGGTTGGTAGGACATGAGTCTTGTTTTCATGTTTGTTTTTGTTATTTATATTGATTATATTATAACATATCTTGAGTAGGATGTAAATACCTATATAAAAGCTTGTGGATCTGTTTTCTCAGACACGTTCGATGTCGCCACCGACGACATCTTCACTAGCATTCGACCTCACTCGTTTTGCTTTGCAAAACACCGTGGTCGTTCGGTCTCATGACTGTCTTCGAAAACATCCCACAAGCTTTTGCCTTATGTTATTTAACTCTAATCTTCAATAGAATTGAGGCGGCGTTGTGTTATAATAGTGCTACTTTAACTATCAAAAATATGGCATCAACTGAAATTGCGAAAATTTTACTCGAAAATAAGGCTGTGAAATTGTCTTTTAATCCGCCTTTTACTTATACGTCGGGGATAAAAGGGCCGATTTATACAGATAATCGCGTGCTTGTTTCGTTTGTTAAGGCGCGCGATGTGATTGTGGAGGGATTTTTGGCGGCGATAAATGAAAATAAACTTGAATTTGATTATGTTGCGGGAACTGCGACTGCAGGAATCCCTTGGGCGGCTTTTGTTGCGCAAAAACTCGGCGTGCCAATGATTTATATTCGACCGGAACCAAAAGGGCATGGGACGGGAAAACAGATTGAAGGTTTTCTTGAAGCCGGAAAACGCGTTCTTGTTGTTGAAGATTTGGTTACGACAGGTGGAAGCAGTTTAAAATCCGTGAACGTTGTGAAGAATGAAGGGAAATGTATTTGCGATTCGGTTTTGGCGATATTTACTTATGGATTGGGAAAGTCCGTTAAGGCTTTTTCTGAAGCTGGAATTAAATTGTTTGCGCTTACGGATTTGGATGAATTGCTGAAGGCGGCGGTTGCAAGCTCTTTTATTTCTGCGGATGATGAGGCGAAAATATTGGAATATAAGGCGGATCCGGAGAATTGGGCAACGAAAATGGGTTTAATCTAAATTACAATGGCGGAAATAGTAGAAACACATTTGGCCCCTCAAGCTGAAGCTTTTGAAATTTTAGATGCAGACACTGTTAAGAGTTATTTTTTGGCTGTTTTGCTTAGGCGCGTTGGGCATCAAGTTGGATGTCGTCCTAGATTTGGCGAAATGGATTTAGGTAATAAGCAAAATAGATTGAAGGTAAAAGTTATTGTTAGAGAAGTTTTTGAGAGAGTTCAACGTAACATTTATTCAGTGCATGCCGGAAGATTAGGTCTTGATCAACAAAAATTGATAATTGTGAGAATTTTCAATAGCGCCCTTTATGCATGTGCTTGTATGCTTGATATGACTACAATTGCGCATAGAATAGCTTTTGATCAAACGAGGGAAGATGGAATAGCTATTATGCTGCATTTAATTACCCATGTTCTTGAAGAGCCTTTAGCTTTGCGAATATTCGAGACTGAGTTAAAATAAATTAAAATAATTAATAATTAAATTAATATATGTCTAAATTTCATTTTGCAGATAGGTTGATTGAGGCGATTAAAACTAAAAAATCAGTTGTTTGCGTTGGGCTTGATCCAAGGTTGGATAAAATTCCGGAATTTATTCGTGATAAGCATTTTAAAAAACATGCGAAATTTCCATTTTTGGCGGCGAGTGAGGCAATTTTGGAATTTAATAAAGGTCTTATTGATGCGGTAAAAGACGTTGCCGTTATTGTGAAGCCGCAAATTGCTTTTTATGAAATGTTTGGCGCGGAAGGAATTAGTTGTTTTATTGAAACAATGAAATATGCGCGTGAAAAAGGTTTGCTTACGATTGCTGACGCAAAAAGAGGGGATATTGGAACGACTGCGGAGGCTTATGCAAAGGCATTTTTGGGCAAAGTTAAAGTTGGTGATAATGAACAAGAAATTTTTGGAGCGGATTCGATTACTGTTGCTCCTTATCTTGGATATGACGGAATCAAGCCGTTTGTTCAAGAGTGTAAAGTTAATGGAAAAGGAATGTTTGTTCTTGTGAAAACTTCGAATAGATCTTCCGGAGATTTGCAGGATTTGTTTGTTGAGAAAACAGAGAAGAATGCGGCTCAACCGGCGTTTCATATTATGGCGCAATATGTTGATTCTTGGGGTGCGGAAGATGTTGGCGAAAGTGGATATAGCTGTGTTGGAGCGGTTGTTGGTGCGACTTATCCAAGTCAGGCAGTGGAGCTTCGAAAACTTATGCCAAATGCAATATTTTTGGTCCCGGGTTATGGCGCGCAAGGTGGAACAGCAAAGGATGTTGTGGGGTGTTTTAATAAAGATGGACTTGGCGCAATCGTGAATTCATCACGCGAGATTTGCTTTGCTTATGAGAAATCCGAGAAATATAGCGCGGAGAATTATGCTGAGGCCGCAAAGGAGGCCGCAGAGAAAATGCGAGATGATATTGCCAGTGTTCTTTAGTGTGGTATAATTCATCTCCATTATTAATAATTTGTTATGTCACAAGAGGTGCGTGATTATTTGAATAGCGACGAATTGGATTTTGCGTATTTTTCGGAGTGGGCGAGAGATGCTGAGCAAAAACGAAATGAACGTTTGGAGTCTTTAGTGAATTCTGAGCAATTTTCTGATTTGTGGATGAAAAGAGAGCTTTTAAGTAGTGGTGCCGCGAGGCATTTTCTGAAAAAAGATTTTAAAACAGGCGAAATGGTTGAAAATGATAATACAAAAGGCGCACATAACGATGTTTATGAGTTTGATAGGTCAAAGTTTAAGGCGTTATTGCAACGTTGGGTTGGCTTGAAGAGTCCACGCGTTGCCGGTCCTATGGATGTAGCTATAGATAAATTTGCGGATTATATTTCCGGTCGTTTTGTTATGAAGGTTGGGCGCACAAAGCATTTTATTGTTAAGTTTGGAGTTGAAAGAAGGTATGTACCAAGAGATATGATGGCCGCGGCTTTTGATCCGGTTGGATATCCGCAAATAAACGGTCCGACACGCATCGCGAAGCTTAATAGGGAGGTTTTAAGGGCAGGTGCGTTTATTGGAAGCGAGGAAAATCATCCAATTGTTGCGCCTTGTGTGCTTTCTGAAATTGAGAAATTTTTAGGAAATCCTTTGGGCTTTGAGCCGGCTGCTTCTGGTGAATTTATGTTGAGAGATGACTCTACCAAGCCCGGTAAAGTTTCTAGTGGTAAAACCATTTCTGACGTTGCTGAGATTGATAGTAATACGCCGAAATTTTCTGATCGTGCTGCTTATATTGCATTTAATAAAGAAGCTAGAAAATGTGGAATTGATAAGCTTGAGCGTGATTTGCGTCCATTTTTTGATAGTCTTGTTAGACTTGGTTTTCACGATATTGTGCAGAGATTTGCAGGAACAAAATTTGGCAAGAAATTGCTTGGAGATAAGAGAGCCAATGTCGGTTATAAGCGTCATACAACTCTTACTTATGAAGAGGCGGAGAAAATAATAAAAAAACTTACCGTAAAATATAAAGATCATAGCTTTTTAGCGGCTGAGCAAACAACTTATGGTTATGATCCAAGAGTTTCCGCTGAAGAATGGGGGGAAATTGCTGAAGGTAATGAAAAGGCCGTTTCATGTTTTGAACATGATTTTACAAGAGTTATGCGAGATATGCCGGATTATATCCGCACTATTTTTGATGACCCAAAAATCGCGCATGAGTTTTGTTATATGGCTATTGAGCATTGGCATCAATCTCCGGATTATGCGGTTGATCAAACTGATACTGTTATGAGTTTGACTATGGTGAAATTACTTTTGAAAGCTGCTTATTATTTTTATGTTTTAGATTCAAAAACGCCTTATACGCCTCAAAGAAGCACTAAGTTTTCTGATGAAGAAGGTCTTAAGAGATTTTTTGAAAAATTTAAGGACGAGGACTTGTTGGAAATGTCGAAGAGAATGAATCTGATGCTTCGTTTGCATGATCAGTGTGCGAAACAAGAAAAGAGGCCGAAGTTTCAAAGATTTGAAAAAACGTCTACGAAAATGCAAGACAGACTTGATTATAATGGTGGTGATAGAAAGATTTTTGGGCCAATGCCGATTTCCGAGCTTATGACAAAAAATCAAAAATTGCTTAAGGACTACAAAGGCATTAGCGAACAGTTGCTCGTTTATTTTTATCAGTTGTATAAGATGTTTAAGCAAACCGGTTATATTTTAGATCAGAGGCCGGATAATGTTGCTGAAGGTGTTTTTATTTTTGGAGATTGGGCGCTTCAAGCTGAGAATATTCAAATAGTTATTTTTGAGGATGCGAACGGTCATGCGTATCCAAAAATTGTAAACATTGATCCCGAGGATCATTTTAGGCTTTTACCTAAAGATTTAAGTAAAAAAGATCCAAGAGAGGGGCTTGGTACTTCCGGTTTGAGCGTTGCTGATCTTATCGCTGAGGCTTCCGCTCATAGATCTATTGGTTTTGCGATTGATAATGTAGCTGACAACATGGGGATTCCGGGAGATAAAACAGATTGGTCTCCCGAAAGATTACTTGTTCAGGCTGCTTTGGATGTAACGCGCACAGGTGTTTCTAGTATTAGAACTAGCGTTGACGACGCTTCGCATGCGGCTCGTGGTGAATTTAGAAATAGAATTGGGGAAGTATTAAGTTTTCTCGGAGTTATTTTGCAGACTCCACGACAAAAAATTTAAGCTTTATTTATCAACGTTAATTGGTCTGCTTTTCACTATCTCAAGCCAACTTTCGATGGAAAGGTTTTCCGGACGGGACATTGGATTTATGCCTAAAGTTTTGAGAATTTTTTCCATTTCGGATTTTTCTATTTTGAAGATTTGTGCAAGAGTTTGAGAGATAATTTTGCGTTTTTTGCCGAATGTGGCACGAACAATTTCAAAGAATTTGGCTGATAATTCGTGGGGTATTAAAGGAACGACGTTTATATCGATTTTTAAGATTGCGGAATCAACTTTTGGAGCCGGGAAGAAGGAATTTTTTGAAACTGTTTGAATGATTTTTGGCTTTCCAAAGGCCTGAACAAGGATTGCGAGCAGATTCATATCCGGCGGAGCTGCGCAAATTTTTTCAGCGACTTCTTTTTGAATTAAGAAGACTATTTTTCGTGGTTTATTTTTTTCTTCGATTAGGAATTTCTTGAGGATGTCGGTTGTTATTGCATATGGGATGTTTGCGACAAGCTTGTATATGAAAGAGGGGATTTTCGCCTGTAAAATATCAGTATTCAAAAATTCTATGTTTGTGAAATTCGAAAGATTTTTTTTTGCAATTTCCATCATGTTAAAGTCTTTTTCATAAACAATTACAGAGAAAGCGTTTGAGGCTAATTCTTGCGTCAAAACGCCAAGTCCACATCCAATTTCAACAACCGCATCTTCTTCCGGTTTTAAGTTTGCGGCATCAATTATTTTATCGAGAACACCCTTGTTTATAAGGAAATTTTGGCTAAAGTGCTTTTGCGCTTTTATGCCGTGAGACTCAAGGATTTTTTTAACTATTGAGATGTTTGTGAGTTCGATCATGTAACTATTCTTACAAGTTTGCGAGAGCTTGTAAAGCCCTGTTCGATTGATATATTTTGCGTTGGTATTTTAAATTCGCGACTTAGGAAGTTGATCAGCTCTTTATTTGCTCTTCCTTGCTGTGGAATTGCCGCTATATCGATTTTTAATGTGCCATCCGACATTTCACCTTTTATTTCGCTTTTCTGCGCTATGGGGTGAATTTTGACGTTTAAATAATTAACGCCTTTAATAAGATTTTGCATGAATATTTTGCTTGTAGTGTTTGTTTGATATAAATTTGCGAATTTCTTCAATGACAATTATGCCAAGCGAGAGAGATATTGCAATTATCCATTCAATGATTGTGAGATGTGTTGTTTTGATTAAGCTTTGCATAAGCGGAATTTCAATAAGTGCCAGAGTTAAAATTATTGAAATTATTCCGGCCCAAACTAAGTATTTATTTGAGAAAAATTTCAGTTTGAACAGTGAGAGCTTTTCGCTACGGGCATTGAATGCGTTTGCGACTTGAACAAGAATCATTATTGCAAAAGCCATTGTTGTGGCTTTTAAAGCGCCGTCTTGAATTCCGTATTTATAAAGCATCATAAAGTATCCGGTGAGTGATAAAAGCCCAACAAAAAATCCGCTGAAAAATACTCTGAAAATATAATCTTTATTTAGTATTCTTTCCGTTGGGTGTCTTGGAGCGTTTTTCATTATATGTGGTTCCGGAGCTTCAACTCCAAGCGCGAGCGCGGGCAAAATGTCTGTTCCAAGGTTGATAATAAGAATCAAAACCGCTGTTAACGGCTGTGGTATGGCAAAAGCTATTGCTGCAAAGATTGTAACAAGTTCGCCAATGTTTGATGAAAAAACGTAGAACAAGAATTTTTTAATGTTTTCGTAAATTGTGCGACCTTCTTCAATTGCGCGAATTATTGTTGCGACGCTATCGTCTGTTAAAACCATGTTTGCGGCTTCTTTGGATACGTCTGTGCCTGATCCCATCGCGATTCCAATATCGGCTTTTTTGAGCGCTGGAGCGTCGTTTACACCATCACCGGTGACGGCTATCACCTCGCCGATTTCTTTGAACGTGGTTGCGATGCGAAGTTTATCTTCCGGGCTGACGCGTGCAAAAATTATTTCGTGTTTTTCTTTTAACATTGATGCGAGTTCTCTATTTGTGAGCTCTTTTAAATCTTCGCCTGTTAATATTTTATATTTGTTTTTTTCAACAAGTCCGATTGTTTCCGCGATTGCTCCTGCGGTTAAACCGTGATCACCGGTAACGATATAAAGGCGTACACCTGCGGATTTTGCGAGCTCAATTGATTTTGCGACTTCTTTTCGCGGAGGATCAATTATCCCAACAATTCCGATAAAAATAAGGTCACTTTCTATTTTTTCGTGAACGTATTTATCCGGAACAACGCGAACTTCTTTATATGCGAGTGCGATTACGCGGAGAGCTTTTTTTGCCATATCTTCCGATCTTGCGAGAATTTTTTCACGAGTTTCTTTATCCATCATTATTTCTCTTTCATTCATTAAAACATGGGTGCATGCTTTTAAAATTCCATCCGGAGAGCCTTTAACATAGGCATAAACGCGATTGTTTGATTTGTTTTTTGCGATGACTGTCATGCGTTTTCGAAAACCGTCAAAAGTGAGTTCGTGTAAGCGTTCGTGCAAAGCTTCGACTTCTTCGGTGTGTATTCCCATTTTTTCAACCATTGTAATGAGTGCGCCTTCCGTTGGGTCTCCGACCATAGTCCATATTCCATCTTTTTTATTGCATCTTAATTTGGCGTTATTGCACATTGCCGCGATTGCCGCGATTTGTTTTAGGCCATGAGAAACGGCTTTTTCTTTTATTTCCAGAGCAGAGGAGAATGATGCGCGTTCACTGCCAACGGAAATTACGGTTTTATCCGGCATCGCAACGTTTATATTCCCTGCGGGCGCATATCCTGAGCCATCTATAAATGCTTCATATTTATCAAAAAACATTTCCTTTACAGTCATTTCATTTTTTGTGAGAGTGCCTGTTTTATCGCTTAAAATAACCGTTGTTGAGCCGAGCGTTTCAACTGACGAAAGCTGTTTCATGATTGCGTGTTTTTTCGCGAGTCTTTGAGTTCCGATTGCGAGAGAGATTGTTATGATCGCGGGGAGTCCTTCCGGAACCGCTGCAACTGCGACAGAAACTGCAAAAATCAATGTTTGTATAATTGGTTCGCCTTTTAATAAAACGTTTGTGGAGAAGAGGATTATTACTATTCCAAGCGTGATTTTTCCGACAAAACTTCCAATGTTTGATATTTCTTTCTCGAGAGGTGATTCGTCTTTTTTTGTTTCAGATGTAAGGCGCGCAATGTTGCCGAATTTTGTTTTCATTCCAGTTTCTGTGACAATGGCTTTTGCGCTTCCGTGAGCCACGATCGTGCCCATTAAAACCTTGTTTGCTTGTAGGTTCCTTTCCGATTTTTCAACAGGAATTGATTCTCCGGTGATCACAGCTTCTTGAGTTTGGAATTCATTTGTTTCAACCAAAATTCCATCTGCGCTAATTGAATCGCCTTCGTTTAAAATCATAATGTCGCCAGGAACAAGATATTTATTTTCAATAGATTCGTGCTTGTCTTCACGGATTACATGCACCATTGGCGAAAGCATTTTTTGAAGAGCTTCAACGGCTTTGTTGGCTTTATACTTTTGGACGAGTCCGATCGTTGCGTTTAAAATGAGAATAAATGTGATTATTGCGCCATCTGTTCTTTCGCCTACGATTATTGAAATTATGGCCGCAATAACAAGAATTGCCACCATTAAATCTTTAAATTCTTCAAAGAATTGAATGATAAGATGTTTCTTTTTTGGTGGAGTAAGCTCGTTTTTGCCGAATTTCTTCAGGCGCTCTTCAACTTCATATTGAGCAAGGCCTTGTTGGCGTGTTTCAAACTGTGTGAAAAGATGTTCGAGAATGTTTTCCATAGTTTTTACGATAAATGTTTTTTTCGCCATTCTTTGATTTTTCCGTGATGGCCACTTTGAAGAACTTCCGGCACCTTTAAGCCTTTAAATGAGGGTGGGCGAGTGTATTGCGGGTATTCTTTTTTGCCTTCAAGCGATTCTGAAAAGGATTCTTCTTCAAGTGATTTTTCTTTTCCTAAAAATTCCGGAATAAAGCGTGAAACTGCATCCAAGATAACCATTGCCGGCATTTCGCCACCCGTTAAAACATATTCGCCGATTGAAATTTCTTCGTCAACGCAGAGTTTTTTGACTCGTTCGTCAATCCCTTCATATCTGCCGCAAATAAATATTAATCCTTTATTTTTGGCTAGTTTTTGAGCTTTTTTGTGTGTGAAAGTTTCACCGGATGGGCTCATTAATAGAACCGGTCCTTTGTTGAATTTTTTAACGTATTTGATCGCGTCATAAATTGGTTGTGGAGTCATAACCATTCCCGGACCGCCGCCATATGGAATGTGATCGACTTTTTTGTGCTTATCTTTGCTGAAGGTTCTTATATCGTGAACGTGAATATCGATGATTTTTTTGGCTTTTGCGCGCTTAATCATGCTTTCGTTGAAGTATGATTCAAATGCCTTTGGGAAAATCGTTAGAATGTCGAATCGCATGTTTTTTGATTATGAGTGTATTCCATCTCCAATAAGGTCGTATAAATCTCTAAATCCGGCTTCTTGAATCTCTTTTTTGGCTTCTGCAACTTTTTTTTGCCATTCTTCCGGTTCGTATTCTTTATTTAAAAATCTGTATTTCCAGTTTTTGCCATATATACATCCAAAACAATGCTCACTGTCCCACAAATTCATGCAATATTCACAGTGCTTCAAATAATCAGTCCAATAAATGTGTTTGCAATCAAATAGATATCCACAGAATGCGCAGTCATAGCATTGTTCGAGCGTGTTACTGACCGGTCCGCAATCAACGCTGTCTTTTAAGCCTTTTTCCAGCACTGTGTCGGTTACATACATGCAATCTTCGCAACCATTTGAATCAAAAACCCAGTAACAGTTTTTGCTGCTTATAACATAATCACCAAAGCAGTTCTCTGTCATATTTTGGTGCATATAAACGCGTGGATGTTTGTATTTTAAGGCTTGAAATTCTTCGTCTATTTTGGCTTGTGGCCATGTTTTTATGACTTCAACTTTTCTTTTATATTCTTCGCGAGTGTATTTTTCATTAAAAATGCAATATTGTGCATGTGAAAGGTTTACGCAGCCGAAACAATCGCTTAAAGACTTTCCGTTATAGCAATAAGCGCAGTCTGTGCAACCTTCGGACCATTCCAGGTTGTTTGAGTTGTAACAGCGGAGACAGTCTGTGCAGTCAAAACAAAGACTACAGTGATCGCAAAACATAAGATCTGAGCAATCCGTGTTATGGCGTGAAAAGTAGCAATAAAAGCAGTTTTCCATATTTGAGCAGTTGAAGCAGAGGTATGAATTTTTGGAAACAACAATTATATCGCCGTATTCACAGTTGGTGCTTTGTCGCGTCCAGTTGTGGATTTGCGGAGTAGAGAGATATAAATTTTGAAAATCTTTGATAAAGCCCATGTTGAAGAAATTTCTAAGTACTAAGTACGCTAATTTCTATTAAATAAACCAAATAACTAATGACTAAATAGACTTGGGCTAATTATAGCATGAAGTTAAAGATTTGAGCTGAATTTAAACCTCTTCGTTTATATTTCATTATTACCGGATGGTGCTAACTTTGCGGCATGCGTAAACTCCATGATGTTTTTCCATTTCACCTCTTACCGCTTTTGCCGGATCCACTTTTTTGAGTTCTGTAAATGTTTGTAGTGCGTCAGGTCCTGTTACAAGTATTGGTACATTTTTTTCTAGACGATGTTCATTTGTTGGTCTTTCATCCGAGCTTCCTTTCATGCATAAATTGCCTGACATTTTATATAATCTTTCTCCTTTTCCTTCATCTATTGGGAAGCTTACTTCGCTCATTACTCCGCTTTCAATCAAACCATGTGTAATTATTCCTATAGTTGGCGCATCCCATTCGTCGCTGAGCAATTCACCTTCTGTTGGAAGTCCGTCTGCTATCATGTCTTGTTGATAGCGTCTTAATAATTTTACAGTTAAACTTTGAAGTCCAATTTCGTAAGGAGCTTCATTCCATGCATTTAAAATAATTTGCAGTTGATCGTCTTGGCATATTTCCAGTCTTTCCAGGCGATCTCTTATCCATTTTGTGACGTTTGCAATTGTTTGTCTTTGATTTAGCTCTGTCCATGCATTTGGATGCAAGAGATCTTCGGCCCCTTCTATTACATGTTTTGCACCTTCTCTGGCGTCTCCTATAGACCATACTCTTTGTCGTTGTGAACTTTCCATATAAAAAATAATTTATTTATAATAGGGGATAAATATACCCAAAAAAACGGTGAATGTCAAATTTAAACACTTTTTGTCAAGGTTGGCTTGAAGAAGCCTTTTTTAGGGGTTTCGCTCTTGTCCCGGGGCAAGCTCAAATCTAATTTTTTGTGAAGCTGGTGTGTTGTAATATAAGTGGTTATGGGCGGTTTGTTTTGGCACTAAGCATGTTACTTGCTTAAACTTAGGATTTATGTTATAATTAAGATAGTAAAAACAAAAATAACCTAAAACAAAATGAAAAACAAAAAACGTGTATATCTTAAAATTGGACTTGCGGCTGCGGCTATTGTCCTTCTTGTTACCGCTGTTGCGATTACATTGTTTTCCGGTGGTGGAGGCATGTTTAAGGGGCTTTCTGTTACGTCACAGGCAACTTTTAAGAGCGGGGATCACGTTGCACTTTCTTATAATGGTAAATTTTGCTCTGTTAATAAGGATAATAAAATTCAATGTAATGATTCGGCTCAACATGATTTTGTTCTTTTTAGGTATGGCGATGTTGAAAACTATAAACCATTTACAGCTGGTACCAAAATTTTGTTAACGTATAAAGCAGACAAGAATGATAGGGGATCTTATTGTGGGAAGGGATTAACTGTTGATTTTGGTGTTTGTGATAAGAAATTAGGTAAAGATTCTATTTATGAAAATTATTCCTATATATATACGTTTGCCGGTTCAACGCTTTCTCTTAATGGTAAGTCGGTAAATCTTATTCCTTATGGATCTAAAGTGGGGGCTGGCGCTACTACTAGCGGGCAAACGACTAGCAATTCTAATTCAGGCACTACAGCTGTTACAGGTAGTACTTCTGGCAATAGTAACTCTGGTTCAACAACGGCTGTTGCTGCAGATGATAAGGCAAGAGAAATGGCAAAGAGCATTTTAAAGATAGCTGAAAAGGCAATAGATGCGGCATTAGATAAGGTAAAAGCGGTGGAGTTAAAATTGAATGGTGTAAAAATAAATGGCGCGGAATCGACAAATGCTATAAATAACAAGAAAAAGGAAGTGGCTAAAGTTGAAGCGGCTGCGACGACTGTTAATAAGGCTGCCGGAGTAATTAATAATAATAAATCAAAAGTTAGTGACGTGACGGATGCATCAAAAAAAGCAAATTCAGCTGCGGATGACGCTACAACTGCTGCAAACAGTGCTGAGAAAAATGTAGATTATGCGCTTGATCATAACGTTGTGCCAGTTGTTGTTCCTGCAAATTTTGATGTTGTGCAAAATAACGATACGATTGCAATTAGGTCCTCGTGGAATCTGTATTGTTCATCCGGTGATGATTCAACTCATGAAATTACGTGTTCTTCAAAAACGGTTGGAGACGAACAGCAGTTCGTAATTGAAAGGGAAAAAGGTACAGGAGATCTTATGGGTGGCGCAGATTATTTTTCAATTAAATCTAAAAAATATGACACATATTGTAAGCCGGCTCCAAGAACTCAAGATAATATAAATTCTAAAAATAATATTACATGCGATGAAGCGTCTCCTTGGGATAAATGGCTTTTTACGAAAAAAGATCCAAATAATAAACCGATAAAAAATACGAGCGTTGTTTATTTGATACCTGAAAATACTTATAAATGTTATATAAAAAAGGACTCAGATGGCACGGTTCAATGTGATAATGAAAGTTCTTTTTCTAGAGCTGCATTTACAGTAGTTAAGACTTTTGATTATAAAAATAAACAAAAAACGGATTTTGTTAGCAAGCAAGCGCCGATAATTGCTTCTTTATTTCAGGATTCTAACTATAAAGGATGGGAATATGCTCTTGTTAGAGACGGTGCAATGAATTCTGAGATAGCCGATAGTGTTTCTTCTATGAAATTAGCAAAGGGTTATAAGGCAAGAGTTTATAGCATTGCAAATCCTGACGTAGACTATACGAAGCCTGCCATGACGGTTTTAAGCAATGTTCCAAGGTTTTCTTTGGGGGATGAAATATCTTCTTTAATTATCAATGAAGGTAAAGCTGATAAACTAAATAATTGTATAGCTGTTCTTTATAGAGATACAAAATATAGTAAAAATCCAATAACTCTTGGATCTTCAGCTAATCCGAATAAAAGTTATGAAAACCTTGGAGATATAGGGTGGAATGATTCTTTTTCTTCTATTTTAATTAATGAACAAAACGTTGGTAAGAGTGATAGTTGTTACGTTGATGCTTCATTGGACGTTGGGTTCTTTTATGGAGATCAAGTCACTTTGACAGGCAATAACTATGATTTGCATATGAATGATGCTGTAAAATACATTAAATTCGATAAATCTGAATTCGGGAAAGGGAAGTTGTAATATTGGGTTACTTTATACGAAATTAACAAAACGCGTGCATAAAAAATGTGCGCGTTTTTTGTTTAATAAGGAGTTTGCTTTGCAAACAGTTTTATTTATATTCGCCTGTGTTCTGCTACGCAGAACGGCGTGTTAACGCTTGTTCCATTGTGGTGCGCGTCTCGCTCTCTTGAGACCTGGTTTCTTGCGTTCCTTGATGCGGCAATCGCGAGTTAGGAAGCCGGCTTTTTTGAGAGTTAAACGGAGGCTTTCGTCATATTCTTCAAGAGCTTTTGCAACTCCATGGCGAATAGCTTCTGCCTGTGAATTTATGCCACCGCCTGTTACAACGGTAACGATATCAAATGTTTTTCCGTGACCTGTTAACCTTAAAGGTGATTTGATGATTTCATGATGAAACGCGATCGTGAAGTAGTCTTCTATCTTTCTATCGTTAACTGTGACGTTTCCAGAGCCGCTTAAAAACAATTTTACGCGTGCGACGGATGTTTTTCTTTTGCCGTTTGCGTAATAGTATAAAGGGCCTTTATCTGACTTAATTTTCAACTTTGGCTTTTCTTCGACAGCGGCAACTTCCGTTTGAAGAGACTCTAAAGTTTTTTTGACTGGTTTTGCTGATGGTTTCTTTGTTGTAGGCATAGTTTATAGTTTGATTATTTCAGGTTTTTGAGCTTCATGAGGATGTTTGTCATCTGCATAAAGATGCAATTTTTTTAATACTCCTGTTCTGAGATTGTTTCTTGGAATCATTCCTTTTACCGCATGTAAAAGAGCGTATGAAGGCTTTCTTTCCATCATTTTTGTGGCTGTTGTTTCTTTTAAACCACCCTTATATCCGGAATGATGTCTGTACATTTTTTGATTCATTTTATCGCCTGTGAATTTAACGTCTTTGACGTTAATGACGATTACGAAATCTCCACAGTCAACGGATGGGCTGAAAAAGTTTTTGCCTTTTCCGCGAAGCAGTTGTGCAACTGTGACCGCCAATCTTCCGACGACTTGGTCTTTTGCATCAATCAGATACCATTTTCTGATAACTTCCTCTTTTTTTGGTGCGAATGTTTTCTTTTGTAGTTTTTGTGCCATTTTTAAACAAGTTCAATTAATACTAAGTGTGCATTGTCTCCCTTTCTATATTTTAAGAAAGTTTTTCTTACATAACCGGAATTTTTTCCTTCATATCTTTTAGCTAAAACTTCGATGAGCTTTTTTGAAGCATTTTCATGATTTAAAGCTTTTGAAATATGTTTGATCGCAAGCGTTTTATTTGGTCTTTTTGCGACTCCGATGAGTTTTTCGACGAGTGGCATAACGGCTTGTGCACGTCCTGCAATCGTTTTTACTTTTTCGTGAATAATAAGGTCTATCGAAATATTTTTGACCATTGATCTTCCGTGATCTCTATCGCTTCCTAATTTTACTTTTTTTACTCCGTGCCTCATATATTGTTATTTGTAATTGGTAATTATTTGGTGTGACTTTTACTCTTCAGTGAGTTGGATGTTTCTTTCTGCGAGTGCATTCATGACTTCATTAAGTGCTTTTTTACCAAAACCTCTTAAATTAGCCAATTTGGCCTGTGTGCATTTTGACAATTGTTCAATTGAGCCGATTCCTCCATTGATAAGTGCGTTCAATGTTCTTGGAGAAAAGCCAAGAATTTCAATTGGAGTATAGCTTTCTTTAACAGGTTTTGTTTGTTCTGTTTGCTGTTGATGTTCAAGAACTTTTTGAGGATTGCTGATGAAGTCAGGTTCAACGAGAAGTCCTTCTTTGTTGAATAATCCGAAGTATGATTGTAATAAATTTGATGAAAAGCGAAGTGCTTCATCCGGCGTGATTGAGCCATTTGTTTCAATTTCAAGAGTAAGCTTATCGAGGTTTGTCATCTGACCGACGCGCATAGGTTCAACGTCGTATCTGACTTTTTTGATAGGTGTATAAATTGCATCCATGATAATCAAGTTTGGCGTTGTTGCGTCTTTTTCTCTTTGTGCTGTCGTGAGATAACCGACGCCTTTTTCAATCTTGATTTCCATGTGAATTTTTCCACCTTTATCTATGGTTGTGATGTATGCGTCCGGAGTTAAAATTTCGACATCAGATGTTGTTTTGATGTCTTTTGCATAAACTTTTCCTTCTTTGTTGGCTTGAAGTGTAATCCATGAAGGTTCTTTTGTGCTTTTCTTGAATGAAATTGCTCTCAAATTGAGCGTTATATCAAGGACACTTTCTTTTACGCCTTTGATGGTTGAATATTCGTGGCTGATGCCATCGAGTTTAACCGCTGTAATGCTTGCGCCTGGAGTAGAGGAGAGGAGTGAACGTCTGAGCGCGTTGCCGAGAGTCACACCATATCCTGTAGGAAGAGGTCCAAGAGTAAAAATCGTGTGGAATTCTCCAAGCTTGTTGGTTTTTAGCTTTGGAAGCCCGATTTCTTCTTGAATTTGATGCATAATGCGTATTGTTATTAATTATTTTTTGTCGTTTTGCGACGTGCTATTTTGAATAGTACTCAATGATAATGTTTGTTTGAATGCTTTTTTCGAAATCATCTTTATCCGGTTCTGCTACGATTTCACCCGTAAGGCTTTTTAAATCTACTTTTATCCATTTTGGTGGATTGAATTTGCTGGCTTTTGCTGTTTCGAATAATTTTGAGCCGCGTAATTTTTCTTTAATTTCAAATTTTTCTCCAACTTTTACGCCATAGCTTGCTGTGGCGACTTTTTTGCCATTTATGTGGCAAAGTCCATGGTTTACGATTTGGCGAGCTTGTGCTCTTGAAGTTGCAAATCCTGCTCTATAAATGACGTTGTCTAAGCGCTTTTCAAGAAGGTTCAAGAATGCAATGCCCGTGACGCCTTCTGTTTTAACGGCTACTTTATAGTAATTGTGGAATTGTCTTTCATTGAGACCAAATATGCGCTTTGCTTTCTGTTTTTCACGCATTTGTCTTCCGTACTCAGATTTCCCTCTGCCTTTTTTAGCTAAAGGACCGTGTTGTCCAGGGGCGTAATTCTTTTTAACTAAAGCACATTTTTGAGATTCGCATCTTGCGCCTTTGAGGAATAGTTTTTCACCTTCTCTTCGGCATAGTCTGCAAACTGGTCGTGTTGTAAGTTTTGACATAATTTAATCGTTTTTTACTGAGTTTTATATGGTGTTTGCTTCGCAAACGTTTTTATTTATATGGAGCTTGCTGCTTCGCAGCGCTCTGAACGGCGTGTTAAACTCTTCTTGATTTCTTTTGTCTGCATCCGTTGTGTGGAATTGGAGTCAAGTCTGTGATTGTTTCAAGGCTTAATCCTGCGATGTGCAAGCCTCTAATGGCTTGTTCACGTCCTGGGCCAATTCCTCTTACATATACATTAACTTTTTCAAGTCCGAATATTTTTGCTTTTCCTGTTGCTGTTTCTGCTGCAACTTGTGCTGCGTATGGAGTTGATTTTCTTGCGCCTTTGAATCCGCAAGATCCTGCGCTTGACCATGCAATTGTTTCTCCTACCGTATCTGTAAGCGTGATTATTGTGTTGTTGAATCCGGCATGAACATATGCATTTCCGGCAACTACACTTCTTCTTTTGCTTTTTGCTTTTTTAGGAGCGGCTTTTTTAGACTTTTCCATCTTTCCTTTTTCCGCTTTGGCTTGTTTTTCTTGTTTTTCGCCTGTTTTCTGTGTTTTTTCTTCTGTCATATGTTATTTATATTATATGGGCCTGTGTTGCGCTTTGCGCAACGGCCTGTTACTTGGTTACCATTTTTTTATTTGCAACTGTCTTCCTCTTTCCTTTTCTTGTGCGGGCATTTTTGCGTGTTCTTTGGCCTCTTACCGGTAAACCTCTTCTGTGGCGGAAGCCTCTGTATGAACCCGCATCAACCAATCTTTTAATATTTCCTTGAATGTGTCTTTTTAATTCACCCTCAGTTAAGATTTTTGAAATGCTGTCTCTTAGTCTGTTTAAATCTATCTCTGTTAATTCGTCAGCTTTTGTATCGATGTCGATATTTAGTTCGTCTAACATCTTTCGGCTTAATGATCTTCCGATGCCGTAAACGTACGTTAGTGCGATTTCGATTCTTTTGTTGGGTAAATTGACACCCGCTATTCTTGCCATGTGTTAATAAGTTAAATGTTAACCTTGTCTTTGCTTATGTTTTTTAGTTGAGCAGATTACTCTTACAACGCCTTTGCGTTTGATAACTTTACATTTTTGACAGATCGGTTTTACAGATGCTCGTACTTTCATAATTTGGTTTTTTATTGGTGTCGCTTTGCGACGTTTTATTTATATGGAGCTTGCTGCTTCGCAGCGTTCTGAACGGCGTGTTATTTATGCCTGAATACAATTCTTCCTTTCGTTAGCTCGTAGATGCTAAGCGCTACGGTTACTCTATCTCCCGGCAAGATGCGAATAAAATTCATTCTCATCTTTCCTGATAGGTGAGCTTCTACTATGTTGTTTATGATGTGTGGATATTTTTCGTCCGTAAGCTTTACTTTGAATTTTGTTCCCGGAAGTGCTTCCGTAACTTCGCCTAGAACTTCTATAACGTCATCTTTAGCCATAGTTTAAGCTGTGTTCTTCAATTGTAATGACCATTGCTTTGGTCTGAAGAGCGATAAGATTTTATACTACACAATTTAATGTCGCAATATCTTTTTGTCAATTTGTGTAAATTCACTTGCGTAGTATGTGGTTTTATTGTGTTATATCTTATAATATATTGGGTCCATTTCCGGTCGTTTTGTGATTATTTCGCATCCATTAGCCATAACCGCAAGAGTGTGTTCAACTTGGGACGACATACTGCCGTCACGCGTGACGATTGTCCACCTATCTGATTTTACTTTTATTTTATTGCTGCCATTTGTATATATCGGTTCTATCGCGAGTGTCATGCCTTCTTTTAGCGTTACGTTTTCCGCATGTGGGTCTACATAATTTAACACCATTGGATCTTCATGTAAGAATCTTCCAACTCCATGTCCCGTTAAATCATGAACGGGGGAGCAACCGTTTTGTTTTAAGGTTGACTCTATTACTTCGCTTACTTCTGATAATTTTATTCCGGGCCTTATTATTGAAATCACTTTATACAAAGCTTCTTCGCCTGCTGTTAAAAACTTTTTCATTTCTGATGAAATTTTTCCAACACCAACTGCAATTGCGGAATCTGTGTGTAAATTTTTATGAAAAACTCCCGCATCAACGCTGACGATATCTCCTTCTTTTAAAAATTTATTTGCACTTGGAATTCCATGCACAACTTCATCATTTACGGATACGCAAATTGAAGAAGGGTAACCTTTATATCCTAAGAAAGACGGTTTTACATGAAATCTTTGGAATAATTTATCTGCTCTTTCTTCTATGTCTTTAGTTGTCATTCCCGGAACGATGTGTGCTCTTAATTCGTCGAGTATAAGGCCTAAGATTTGGCCTCCTTCTTTCATGTCTTCGATTTCTTGTTTTGTTTTAATTAGAATTCTCATTGTTTTTTTAAGACGATTTTACTAAGAACATTTCCACTTTTTCCATCATTGATTCTGTGACTTTTTCAATTGGTGGCAATGCATCAACTTTTATAATTATATTTTTGCTTTCATAAGCTGAAATAATTGGCATCGTCTCGTTGAAGAACGCGTTTATGCGATTTTCTATGCTTGCGATATTGTCATCCGCGCGAGTTATTAATTCTCCGCCACATGTGCATGTATTATTCATATACGCTGCAGGATAGATTGTCTTACAAATTTTACACATGCGTCTTGTTGTAAGGCGTCTTATGGCTTCTTCTTTGGATAATTCAAAATATACGCCGGCAAATTGTCTGTTTGATTTTTCCATTAAGGCGTTGAACTGTTCCGCTTGTTCAAGTGATCTTGGAATCCCGTCAAAAAGAACATCCGTATTTTCAGGAATATTTTTTATGAAATTTTCGATAATTTCCATTACTACATCCGTTGGAACCAAATGTCCTGCTTCGATTATGTTTTTTATTTTTTTACCAAGTTCAGAGTCTTCTTGTGCAAGAATTCTTAATTGACCTCCCATTTCAAAGATTTTGAGATTAAATTTCTCGGCTAAAAATTTGCTCTGCGTTCCTTTGCCAGAGCCTTGAATTCCAAAGAGTACGAAGTCCATTTTAGACGAAAGTTACAATTTACAGTTTACAATTTTCAATCAATTTACAATTTACAATTTTTTAATTTTCACTCGACATTAGTTTTATAATTGAAAATTTTTAATTGATAATTGAATGTAAATTGATATTTGAAAGTTGATAATTTCCTAATAGAATTTCTTGTAGTCGTGCATTACGAGCTGAGTGTTGATTTGTCTTACAAGTTCAAGAACAACACCTGCGACGATGATGATACCTGCACCGCTCAAAAGCATTTGTACCGCACCGAATTGCATGTTTGTGAATATTTTTTGCATGATGAGAGGGAATACTGCCACGAATCCTATAAATAAGCCTCCGTATAGATTTAAGTAGCTTGAAACTTTTGCGATGTATTCTGCGGTTTGTTTGCCTGGTCTAATTCCCGGAATATATCCACCACGTTTTTGAATGTTTTCCGCGACTTGATCAGGTTTGAACGTAATTCCAACGTAGAAATATGTGAATCCTATGATGAGCATGAAATACAAAACTAAATAAGGAATGCCTTGCATTGTAAACGCTGATCCGAGGAATGCGGCAAAGCCTCTAAGCCACTCTGACGTTGCATTTTGCATTAATTGTGAAAGAAGTGTTGGCAATGAAACTATCGATACTGCAAAGATAATCGGGATCATACCTGCTTGATTTACTCTTATTGGGAGAACTGATTGTTCCGCTCTGGCATGTGTGTGTTGACCTGTATATGTGATTGGAATTCTTCTTACGGCATCTGTGAAGATGATAACAAGAATTGTCATTATTATTGTTATCAGAAGTGTTATTACAAATGGAACGAGTTTGTCCGGATTTGCTTGCGCTTGAAATAAGTTTTGCGCAATCATTGGTGGGATTGCCGTAATGATGTTGATGAAGATCAAGATGGATATTCCATTCCCGATTCCATATTCCGAGATAAGTTCACCAAGCCACATTGCGAGCACTGTTCCGGCTGTGATCGTGAGCATTATAGGTAAGATAATCGATGGATTTGATAAATTTTCTACGATTGGAACTTGGGATTGTGAATTTAAGAGAGCAATCATTCCATATGACTGTAAGAACCCCAAAGGCAATGCTAACCAGCGTGTATATTGGTTGATTTTTCTATATCCTTGTTCGCCTTCTTTTGAAAGATTTTCAAGTTTTGGAATCACAACCGTCATCAATTGTACGATGATGGATGCATTGATATAAGGAGAAAGACCCATCAACATAATTGAGAAGTTTTCTGCGCTTCCACCTGTTAACATGCTGAATGCGCCAAATATTTGGCTTTTGCTGAATATGGCTTTTATGGCTTCCAGGTTTGCTCCCGGAATGCTGATTTGTGCAGCCATTCTATATAATGCAAGGATTAACAGAGTTAAAAGAATCTTATTTCGGAGATCTTTTGAGTTCCAAATTTGAATCAGGTATTGCAACATTTTTTATTTTTTTACAAAAATTTCAACTGTTCCGCCTGCTTTTTTAATTTTCTCTTCCGCTGATTTTGATATTTTATCCACTTTGACTGTGAGTTTTTTATTAAGTTCTCCTTTTCCAAGAAGTTTTACAGGCATTGATTTTCTTCTTGTGATGTTTTTTTCAGAGAGAGAAATGATGTCTACAGTATCTCCGTCCGAGAAACGTTTTTCAAGTGTATCTACATTTACAATTTGATATTCGGTTTGCGAGGTGCTTTTGAAGCCGCTTAATTTTGGCATTCTTCTTAGAAGGGGAGTTTGTCCACCTTCAAAACCTCGGCGAACACCGCCGCCCGTTCTTTGATTTTGACCATTCATTCCGCGTCCGGAGTAGTTACCATGACCTGAGCTATTACCACGTCCTACGCGCTTTCTTTTTTTCTTAAAATTTCCTGATAGATTGAGTAAACTCATAATGCTGAATTGTTATTTAGATTTATTGTCCTTAGATTCGACTGGTTTCTTGATTTCTTTTTTTGGTTCTGCTTCAACCTTTGCTTCCGGTGCAACCTGTGTTGGTTTCGCTTGTTTTGCAGGCGCAGCTTGTCTTGCTCTTAATGACTGAAGCGCTTCGATTGTTGCGTATGCATTATTTAATTTATTTGTTGATCCGAAACATTTTGAGAGCATGTTCTTTATTCCAGCTAGTTCGGCAATTTTTTTCACCGATCCTCCGGCGATAACTCCAGTGCCAGGTCCTGCAGGCATAAGATAGATTCTTGCACTGTTGAATTTTACTTTTACGTCATGTGGGATCGTGTCTTTAAATATTGCGACGTTAAATAAACTCTTTTTTGCTTGTAAAATTGCTTTTTGAATTGCTATTGAGACTTCAGTTGCTTTTCCAGTTCCAAGTCCGATTCTGCCTTTTCTGTTACCTATTACCACTGTTGCTCTAAATCTCATTCTTCTACCACCGGCAACAACGCGTGTAACACGGCTTAATTCAAGAACTTCTTCTTCAAATTCTTTTACTTCTTGACCGCGTGGTCCCCCTCTATGTGCGTTTCGAGCCATTTTGTTTAATTAGTTATTGTTAATTATTTGTCGCTAAAATTTTAGTCCGCCTTCTCTGGCACCTTCTGCCATTGATTTTACTCTACCGTGATATTTGTATCCAGCTCTATCGAAAACACATTCTGTTATGCCTTTTTCGATTGCTTTTTTTGCGAGTTCCATGCCGACTTTTTTTGCTCCATCAGCTTTTTTTGCTGATTTTTCTTTCATATTTCCGGCGTTTACGATTGTTTTCTTGCTCTCATCGTCAACGAGTTGAGCATATGTATATTTATTGCTTCTGAATATAACGAGTCTCGGGCATTTTTCCGTACCTCTAATTTTTTTAGAGATTCTTAGGTGTCTTATTTTTCTTGCTGCAATTTTAGTAGTTGTCATTGTAGTTTATTTATTGATGTCGCTTCGCGACGTTTTATTTATATTTGCTTGTGTTACTTTGCTCCGCCACTTGCGCCAGCAACTGTTTTACCGGCTTTTTTCTTGATGATTTCACCTTCATATCTGATTCCTTTTCCCTTGTATGGTTCAGGCTTTTTGAGGCTTCTTAGCTTTGCGGCGAATTCACCGACTAATTGCTTATCAAAACCTTTTATCGAAATTATGTTTTTCTTTTCTTTATCAATGTCAACCACCAGTCCTTCTGGTGTTGTTACATTTACAGGATGAGAGAAGCCAAGGCTTAATTCAAGGTCTTTTCCTTTTAATATAGCCTTAAAACCAACTCCTTGAACGTCGAGCTTTTTTTCAAATCCTTTCGTGACACCTTCTATCATGTTTGCTAAAAGAGTTCGAATTGTTCCATGAAGATTTTTGAACGTATCGCTTTTTCTTGTCACCGTGATCACGCCATCTTTCACTTCAAGTTCTATTCCAAATGGAATATTAAGGGAAAGTTCATTTTTTGCTCCTTTAATTTTTACGAGTGATCCTGTAACTTGCACTGTTACTCCTTGTGGTACTTGGACTGGTTTTTTTCCTATTCGTGACATAATGTTTTTAATTTACAATTTACAATATTACAATTTACAAACTTTAACGAATTTCACATAATAATTCTCCACCAATGTTAAGTTTTCTGGCTTCTTCGCCGGTCATAACGCCTTTTGACGTTGATATGATGGCGATTCCAAAGCCGCTTTTAACTTTTTTAATTTCGTCTTTTCCAACGTATATTCTTTGTCCGAGCTTGCTTACTCTCTTTACTGACAATTCATGAGCCCCTTCTTTCAATGTTATTTTGAGCTCAGGAAACTGTTTGTCGGATATTTTTTCCACTTTTTCAACAAAGCCGTGTTTTGCAATGATATTTGCCATGTTCTCTTTGATTTTTGAATATGGAACATTTACAGTGCTGTGTCGCGCTTTCATTGCGTTCTTTATTCTAATCAATAAGTCTGCTATTGGGTCTGTGTGCATATTATTTTATTTATAGTTAGGGCCGTTGGCCTGGTTACCAAGATGATTTTTTAATACCTGGGAGTGCTCCTTTGCTGGCGTGTTCTCTAAAGCAAATTCTGCACATTTCGAATTTTCCCATATATGAACCTACTCTTCCGCATAATTTGCATCGATTGTATACGCGTGTCGGGAATTTTGGCTTTTTGCCGGCTTCCAAGGCTTTCATTAACGCCTTTTGTCCTCTTATTGTTTTTACTTTTAGTGCTGTTCTTGCCATTTTGTTATGTTATTTAGTTGGTGTCGCTTCGCGACGTTTTAATTTATATGGGCCTGTGTTCGCCTTTGGCGAACGGCCTGTTATTTTGCCATTTCGGCTCTTTCTCTTCCTGTTAATGCGAGTTCTGTCATTTCTTCTTTGCCTCCCGCTCCTTTTTTCTTTTTTAATTCAGCGTCTTTCTTGAAAGGGAAGTGCATTGCGTCCAACAATGCTCGTGTGTGTTCTTTATTTTTAGCTGTTGTCGTTATTGTTATTTGAAGGCCGTGAACTTTTGTAAGGTCTTCTACTCCTATTTCCGGGAATACCGTGTGTTCTTTAAGCCCAAGGTTATAAGCTCCGCGTTCGTCGAAAGCTGTTGTTGAGATGCCTCGGAAATCGCGTACGCGTGGGAGGGTGATGTTGATTAATTTTGTTAAGAAATCATACATTCTTTTTCCTCTAAGCGTTACCTTTATTCCAACGACTTGTCCTTGTTTTGTCTTAAAGTTCGAGATTGATTTATTCGTTTTGACAGCAATTGGTTTTTGACCCGTGATAGCCGCAATATTGTTCATTACGTCTGTGTGGTCTTTTCCGCCTTTTGTCATGTATGAACCAATTCCAACGTTAACTGTTATTTTCGTTATTTTTGGTACGGCCATAACGTTTTTAATTCCAAGTTTTTCTTTTAATGCCGGAATAACTTCTTTCAAATATCTTGTTTTTAGGTCTTCTGTTGTGCTCATGATTGTTTCTTAGTTTTTTTAGATTTAATTGCTGAGCTATCGAATTTTTGGTCGACAGACTCTTTGCATAATTTGCATATTCTTGACTTTGTTTTTCCTTCTGTTTTGTATTCAACGCGAGCTGGCTTTGAGCAGTGTGGGCAGAGGATCATTGCGTTTGATACATCGAAGAATGTTTCATATCTTACCTTGTCACCTTTGCTGGTTTTCGTTTTCTTGATGTGCTTTGTTATAAGATTTAACTTTTCAACTGCGATTTTTTTGCGTTTTTGATCGACACGGATTACTTTTCCGCTTTTACCGCGATCTTTTCCTACAATAAGGAGCACGTTGTCTGATATTTTGATTTTCATAGTACTTCTGGCGCTAAAGAAATAATTTTTTGAAACGATGGGTTATCGCGTAATTCTCTTGCAACCGGTCCAAATACGCGAGTTCCCTTTGGCATAAGGTCTTTTCCTATGATAACGATTGCATTATCATCGAATTTTATATATGTGCCGTCCGGTCTTCTCGTATTGTTTCTTACTCTGATGACGACGGCTCTTTCAACGGATTTCTTTTTTACGATTCCTCTTGGTGAGGCTTGTTTTACTGTAACAACCACTATATCTCCAAGTCTTGCCCATCTTTTTCCCGTTCCACCCATTGGCTGGATGCAAGTTGCCATTTTGGCTCCGGTATTATCTGCGACGACTAAATGTGATCTAAGTTGTATCATGTTATTTTGATTGTGGTTTAACGACTGTCCAATTCTTTAATTTGCTTAGCGGACGAGTTTCATAAATTGTTACTTTATCTCCCATTTTGTATTGTCCTTCAGGACTGTCGGCATAGAATTTCTTTGATGTTTTATATCTTTTCTTATATTTAGGATGAGCTTTATATGTATCAACTTTTACAACAATTGTTTTTTGCATCTTATCGCTCACGACTGTTCCTTCTTTTGTTCTCATATATAATTATTTTAAGTTGTGTTTGTCTCCGACAAACGACTTTATTTAGATGTAGCTGTTCGCTGTGCTCCAGCTGTGTTAACGTTTTTTAGTATTGTGATGACTCTTGCGACATATTTTTTTGTATCTTCAACTCTTTGATGATTCTTTGATTGTCCGGTGCGTGATTCAAACCTGTATTTCATCAGGCTTGTTTTGCCTTCTTTTAAGGCTTTTTCAAGCTGTTCCTTCTTCATCTTTTTTAATTCTTCTGTTGTATACATATTGTTTAAATGAGCTTGTTCTTATTAATAAATTTGCATTTTACAGGTAGTTTTTGAGTTGCGAGATATATTGCTTCTTTTGCTTCCGCTTCTGTGATTCCTTCGAGTTCGAATATGATTTTTCCGGCTTGTACTTCAGCGCAGAAGAATTCCGGTGTACCTTTTCCCGCTCCCATTGGGACTTCAGCCGCTTTCTTTGTGATGATCTTATCCGGGAATATTCTAATCCATATTTTTCCACCTTTTTTCGTGAATCTTGCCATAGCCTTTCTTGCGGCTTCGATTTGTCTTGCCGAGATTTCACCGGCTGAGATTGCTTTTAGTCCAAATGTTCCAAATGCCATCTTTGTTCCTCTTTGCGCCGGACCCCTAAGGCTTCCGCGATTTCTAAACTGTTTTCTATGTTTTGTCTTTTTTGGTTGTAACACTTTACATTTGGTTAAGTTTCTCTAGGTCTTTCTTGAATATATCTCCTTTGTATACCCAAACTTTTAATCCGATGATTCCGTATGTTGTTAGGGCAGGGACGTATGCATATTCAATATTTGCTCTGAATGTTTGAAGTGGGAGTTTTCCTTTGATGAAAAGTTCATTTCTTGCGATTTCAACTCCATTTAAGCGACCTGAAGCATAAACTTTGACTCCAAGCGCTCCTGCATCCATTGCTTTTTCTAAAGCCATTTTTGCAGCTCTTCTATATGAAATTCTTTTTTCAACTTGTTGAGCAATCGATTCTGCAATTAAGCGTGCGTCTGTTGCAGGTTGTCTGATTTCTTTTATTTCAATTCCAAATTTTTCATTAAATTTCTTTTCAAGTTCTGCGCGGAGTTCTTCGATCATTTCACCTTGATGTCCAATGATTGTGCCCGGTTTTGCCGTATAGATAACAAGTGTAACTTTTGTTGGGCTTCTCAAGATCTCTATTCTTGAAATAGCGTTTTCCTTAAGCCTTTTTTCGAGGTATTTTTTTACCTCAATGTCTTTGTGGAGCAGGGTAGAATATGATTTTTTTGTAGCAAACCATTTAGAGTCCCAGCTCTTTGTTATTCCTATTCTAATGATGTTTGGATTTACTTTTTGACCCATTTTATGTTGTTACAGTTTTTTTAGTGGTTTTTTTGACGGCTTTTTCCGTTTTTTCTGCTTTTTCAATTTTCTTTTCCGGTGCGGCTGTTTCTCTGACTTTTAATTCGATTCTTAAGTGTGACATTTTTTTGATGATCGGATTTGCTCTTCCTCTTGAAGCGGGGATAAATCTTTTGAATTTAGGGCCATCGCTTACATAGATTGAACTTATATATAGATTTTCTTTCTTTTGCTTGAGGTTGTTTTCTGCATTTGATGACGCTGATACCAATGATTTTCTGATTAAGTCTGCCGCTTTTTTTGGCATGTATTTTAACAATGCGAGTGCTTCAACTACGTTTTTTTCTCTTACTATTCCCGCAACGAGTTCAAGTTTCTTTGGTGCTATTCTGATAAATTTTGTTACTGACCTCATTTTTTATTCTTTTAATTGATTGTTTATGCTACTTTGCCGCTCCGGTATCTTTACTGTCTGTACCTGTTAATCTTGCGAGTTTACCACCATGTCCTTTGAATTTTCTTGTAGGAGAGAATTCTCCGAGCTTGTGGCCTACCATTTGTTCTGTGATATATACAGGGATGTGCTGTTTTCCGTTGTGTACTGCGATTGTGTGACCTACAAATTCAGGAGAGATGTCGCAGTTTCTTGCCCATGTTTTGATTGGTTTTTTATCTCCAGATGCGTTTATCTTTTCAATCTTTTTCACCAGCTTCTGGTCGATAAATGGTCCTTTTTTTAAGCTTCTGCTCATAGTGTACTGTTTTTTAGTTGTGTTGCCTTCGGCAACGTTTTGTTTATATGGGCCTTGCGCTTACGGCGCGGCCTGGCGTGGTTATTTATTCCTTGTAGGTCTTTTTTTGATAATCCATTTTGTGCTGTATTTCTTGCGATCTCTTGTTTTGTAACCATTGGCTGGCTTGCCCCAAGGTGTGCGTGGGCCTGTAAGACCGATTGGTTGTGCGCCTTCACCACCACCATGTGGATGTTCAACCGGGTTCATGGCTTTACCTCTGACGGTTGGTCTCCATCCCATGTGACGCTTTCGTCCGGCTTTTCCAAGGCTTACATTTGAATGGTCGACGTTGGAAACAACTCCGATTGTTGCAAAACATTCTTTTGGAATCATTCTTACTTCTCCTGAAGGAAGTTGGACTTGTGCCATTTTTCCTTCGAGAGAAACGAGTTTTCCGCTTGAACCTGCTGATTTGATCATTTGTCCGCCTTTTCCCGGAACTAGTTCAAGGTTGAATATTGAATAACCGATTGGTATGTGGCTTAATGTCATTCTATTTCCGGATTGCACTCTTGCTTTGATTTTTGTGACGATGACATCGCCGACTTTTGCGCCTTCCGGTGCTAAGTTATAGCGTTTTTCGCCGTCTGTATAACAAACAAGCATAATGAATGATGATCTTCCCGGATCATATTCAATCGTTTTGATCGTTGCTGAAATATTCATCTTATCTGTTTGGTTGAAATCAACCATTCTATATTGTTTGATGTAGCCGCCGCCTTGGTGTCTGATCGTGAGCTTGCCGGAGTTATTGCGACCCGCGTGTTTCTTTAGCCTTTTTAAGAGTCTTTTTACAGGATTGATTGTCGTAACTTCCTCATATGTGAGGCCTGTCATGAGTCTTCTTCCCGGGCTTGTCGGTCTGTAGGTTTTAATCGGCATATTAATCTTCTAATTTAAGTTTATTTATATCTATACCTTTTTTGCTGTTTATTTTAACGATTGCCTTCTTCATTAATGGTCTTTTTGTCATTACTCTTCCTTTTCCGATCAATCTGACTTTTTTGACTACATTCATCATGTTTACTGAAACAGGTTTTTCACCATACATTTCTATGAATGCTCTTTTAACATCGATTTTCGTTGTTTTGCTTGATACCCAGAGCGTATATTGCTTTAATTCGCTTAGTCTTGTGCTTTTTTCTGTTGTGATCGGTCTGATTATTCTTGCGTATTTCATATTTTATTTATAACTTCGTGTTATTTTGTCTTAAAAATTTCATTCATTTTTCCAAGTGATTCTTCAAGGAAAACGACTGTTTTGTAATTAATTAAATCTGTAATATTCAAATAATTTACCAAAATAGTTTTTACACTTGCTATGTTTTTGCTTGATTTTTCGATTAATGCATTTTTTGCAGGAAGAACAAATAGGGCTCTTCTTGGAATTGGGAGTTTGCTGATCATTTCTGCAAAAAACTTTGTTTTTGCTTCTACTCCTTCGTATTTATCGAGCGCGATTATTTGATTTTCACGAGCTTTGTCTGAAAGAGCGCTTAATAATGCCTGTCTTCTTTGTCCTCTTGGCATGTTTTTGCTGAAGTTTCTGTCGTTTCTTGGGCCAAATGCAACACCACCACCGACGAAGTGTGGATTGCGGGATGAACCTTGTCTTGCATTTCCTGTGTGTTTTTGAGCATATGGCTTTTTGCCACCACCTCTGACTTCCGCTTTCGTTTTTGTATGAGCAATTGCTTTGCGAGCGTTTGCTGTTTGCATTACATGTGCTTGGTGAATCAAATCTTCATTGAATGGTTGTTCAAAATATTCTTTTTGAAGTTCAATTTGTCCTTTCTTTTCACCTTTCTGATTGTATAAATCGATTTTCATGCTATTTTTTCACCTTTATGATTACGAGACTGTTTTTTGCTCCCGGAACGGCACCTTTTATTGCAAGTAGATTTTTTTCATTATCTATGTGCATTATTTTTACATTTTTTATAGTAACTGTGTCGAGACCCATGTGGCCCGGCATCTTTTTACCTTTATTTACTCTACCAGGTTTTGCGCGTGTACCAATTGAGCCCGGTTCTCTGTGATGATGTGAACCGTGGGACATTGGACCTCTTGAGAAGTTGTGTCTTTTGATTACACCTTGAAAACCTTTACCCTTTGACACGCCGGTAATTGTGACTTCTTTAGCTTCTTTTAACGTTTCAAGATTTACAAGATCCCCTTTATTGAATTTTGATGTATCTTCTGCGTTGATTTTGAATTCTCGAAGATGCTCAAATTTTCTTGTCTTTGTTGGTTTCTTGAGCGCGTTAAATCCCAAAACTAACGCCGGATATCCATCTTTTTCAACAGTCTTAACTTGTTCAATCGTATTTGGAGTGCAGTAGATAACTGTTACTGGGATCACGCGGCCATCATCTTGGATGATACGTGTCATGCCTAATTTTTTGCCGAGTATGCCTACCATATTTAGTTTGGTTAAGAGGTTCTTGCTTTCGAAGACTTTCGGCAAGCCCGCGAAAACGTTTGAACATCAACCTTTGTGGTTGTGCCGTATTAATTTATAGGTAGTTGAAATGGAAGTCAAGGGAATTTTTATAAAATTAATAATCAATATTCAATAATCAATTTACATTCAATTTTCAATTGGTTAATTTTCAATCTTGAAAAAGCACGGATTTTAGGTCCGCGCTTTTATTTATCGTTTTAGAATTGATAATTGAAAATTATTTGATTATTGAGACTTGATTATTGTTCCTCATCTTCCTCATCATCGTCTTCGCCTTTTTCAAGTTTTTCTTTTTTGCGGCGCATTTTTGCAGCGTAGACTTTGTATTCGCGATATTTGTGATATAAGAAGTATATTAACCAGATTCCACCTGCGGCTCCAATGCCTATCATTGTTTGATAGAAGATCTTTGTAATTGTGTCTTTTTTATAGAAGCCTGCGATGTTTCCGGCTAATTTATTTACATTAGATAAGTCTAGACTGCTTAAGCCATTTTTTACTATGAAGGATAATTTGAGCGCTCTGCTCATCACGTTATCTTTTTTGCGCGTTGCATAAACGGTGACCGTGTGTTCGCCATCTTCAAGGGCTTTTGCCGGTCTTACCGTGAATTCACCGGCAGGACTATCTGCGACGAGAGCAGAGGAGGAGAGCAAGCTTTTCCAGGAGGTGATAACTTCATTGCCGAATTCAGTTTTTCCTCTGATTGTTGGCATTGAAGGAGTTGTTATCTTGAAGCCTGACTTTATCATTTCTTCAGTCAATGTTATGCCTCCGAATGACAATAATTCCGGTGGTTCGATGTTGATTGAGCTGTTTATTTCAATGCTTATTGGAGCCGATGATACGACTTCTGATTTTTTTGAATCAAATGCTTTAGCGAGTAATAAGTATTTTCCGTCTTTGATTGGGTCTGTTTGAGCATCAATCATGTTGGAGGCACCCGCTGTTGCGCTTGCTATGACCTTTTCTCTACCAAATGAATTTCTGACATATATTTGTACGAGCGTGTTTGATTTTGCTGTACCTTTGACATAGAAAGAGGAGCTACCAATGATTTGGTCTTGTGCGATGTTTGTTATCGCCAATAATACGCTATCTATTGCATTGAATTTCAAAGGATCTGTGTGCATATCAAGAACTTCTTGGCCATCCGTGAACGTATCGCCATCTGTGTCAGGATTTTTTGGGTCAGTTCTATATTGATATTCCATTTTGTCAGACAAGCCATCGTTATCTGTATCTTGTTCACCATTTTCAACTACGATTTTATTTTTTGTTTGCCAATCATCTGAAACGCCAACGCCTTTTGTATCTTTTGGATAATCGAGAGGGTCAAGAGGGTCTGTATTTGCCGCAATTTCAATGTTATCCGAGAATCCATCATTATCAGTGTCTTGTTTTAATGGGTTTGTTTTATATTTTTTGATTTCATCGCCATCTTTGAGTGTATCGTTATCCGTATCTATGTTTAATGCATTTGTTTTATATTTATTTATTTCTTCTCCATCTTTTAAGCTATCGCCATCTGTATCGGCTTTTTTCGGATCAGTGCCGTGAATTTCAGTTTCCATAATGTCTGTTAATCCATCTTTATCCGTATCGGTTGTGATGTTGAATTTGATGTTTTTTTGCTTTGCATACGCTTTTGCTTTTTTCATTATTTCATTGAAGTCGCCTTTCAAAAGATATGAATCAGGTCTAAATTCTGCGGTTTTGGAACAATCTATGAGTTTTATTTCACATGCTGAATTGGCAACTTTTGGTATCCAGCATTTTGTGACATTGTTTGCGAGGTCTTTAAATGGAGTTTTTTGAGCCATTAAAGCTTCTTCGCTTCCTGCGGCTATGATTAATTCTTCGCACGTTTCAGGCTTGATAACTTCAAGTGCTATTAATATGATTTTTATAGCTTCCGATCTTGTTACCGCGGCATTTGTTTGGAGTTCTTTGTTATCTTTTTCCGTGAATACGCTTGTGAGCCCAAGTTGAGATGCAACGTCTAGCTCTTTGCTATTTTTTTCAGATTGATTCACCGTTGCTGATGCTCCGAGATTTAACATGCTTAGACACTCTTCTTTATTTTTGCCACAAGTTTCGAGGTAATCTTTGCGAGTATTTTGGAGATCAAGGTCTGTTACGACATATGCTAGGAATTCGCCGCGAGTGAGGGCGTCTTGCGGTATAGCTATTTCTTTTTTTAGATTCTCGATTTCTTTTTTGAGATCTTCTGTGGTTACAACCATCTGATTAGTCTGATCGTTTTCACTTGTTCCCGTGCTTGTTTCTGTGTCGCTACCGGTGTCATCGTTGTCAGTTGTTGTGCTTGTGCATGTGCTAGTTTCCGATGGTTTCGAAATTGTTGTTCCGCACATGTTTCTATCCGTGCAGGATCTGGATTTTGAATCATTTAAGCATTCGCTCCATTCCGTGCACACCCAAAGTTCATTGCATGGTGGTGTGCAGGCTTGTGTTTCCGATGGTTTCGAAATTGTTGTTCCGCATATATTTCTGTCTGTGCATACTCTGATTTGATTTCCTGATGTGCTGCACGTTGACCATTCTGTGCATGCCCAGTTTTCGGCACACGATTGTATAACATTGCAAGTTTGTGATTCGGTTATTACGTTTGGAATTGAGCAATTGTTTGAATCGGTTTTTGTGCGCGTTTGGTTTCCGCTTACGCACGTGCTCCAGTCGCTATATGTGTAGTTTGGAGTGCAGGTTACCGTACACACTTGTGCCTCTATAGGCTTGTCAGTCGTTACGCCGCAGAGATTTGAATCTGTACACGTTCTTGATTGAGAGCTGTTTGTGCATGAATTCCATGATGTGCATGTCCAGTTTGGTGTGCATGGCATTACACACGTTTGATCTTCTGTTATCGAACTTACTCCCGGGCATCCGTTTGAATCCGATTTTATACGCGTTTGATGTCCGGCTGAACACGTGCTCCATGCGGTATACGCCCAAGTTGTCGTGCAGCCACCACCGTCGCTTGGGTTTGTCGATATCGCGTTTGATGCTTCCGATAAAGCGGTTTCCGTTTCCAAATCGTTTTTTGCTTTGACTTTAAACGTATGCGAAGTATTTGAACTTAATCCGGATATTGTTATTAAATACGTTGCATTGCCGTCTTCGCTTTCCCATGCGGATTTTGTTTTGAAGTAAGCGCTTGTTCCAAGCTGATAGTTTGATTGTACATATTTTAATAAAGTTGGTTCATAGATTGCGTATTTTGTTGTGTCTGAATTTGATGTGTTGTTAATTGTGAGTGCTAATTGTGACGTTGAGCTCATTGTTGCGAGAGTTGGTGTGCTTGGAGTGTTTGCAAGATTGCACATTGAGCTTGAAAGTGCTCCAAATTCGGTTTCTGTTTCGGCTGTACTTTTTGCTTTTGCCTTGAGCGTGTAGCAGGAATTTCCGAGAGAGATTCCTGTAATTGTTATTCCATTGCTTGCGTTACCATCGATTGCATCCCATTCCGTGTTTGTTTTCCAAATAGCGGTGTCGCTCGTTAATGTTCCGGTTTCGCTTAAGTATTTTGATGCGACAATGGATTGAATTGCATATCTTACACTTAATGCATTTGAGTTTGTGTTAAGATTCAATCTGAAAGATGTGATTGTCTCTGATGATGAAACGATGGTTGGCGTTAATGGAGTGTTCACTAAAGTTGTTGTTGTGGTTGTTGTTGGTGTTGCTTCAACTCCACCACCGTTTTTAACTCTAATTTTGATGTAATAAGGCGTGTTTGTTGATAATCCGGTGACGAGTTTGCCGCTGATTCCTCCCCAGTCGTTATATATTTGCCATGTTGCTGTTTCATCGAGAGTTCCATCCGCTTGGACGTACTCGGCATCTGTAAATGATTCGTTTGTTGCGAATTGTATTGCAAAGAGCACTTCGCTGTCGTCATTAAAACCAGAATCGATGTTTACGTTAACGCTTGTCGTGTATGGAGTTACATCCGGCGTTCCCGGTGAAACCGGTAATATATATGCTGTTGTCGTTGATGTTTCCGTTCCAATATTGTCACAGTTTTTTGCTTGTATGGCTGTTAAGTACGTACTGCCTGGATTGAATCCTGAAATCGTGAACGTGTTTGTTGAATCTGCTGTGAACCATCTTTCCGGTTCAGATAGTGTTCCTTCTCCGTTTAAATACATCCCCGCTGATCTTATTGTGTAATATGTGCCGTCCGGATTACCGTTTTTGTCTATCGTTACATCAAATGTTGTTGTGGTTATGTTGCTTGCTGATATGGCGGGCGTATTAGCTGCGGTGCAGGCCGTTAAGTTAACAATTGCGCTTTCCGTGCCTTCTTGGTTTCTTTGTTTAATGTGATGTATGAATTGTTTGTTTGGCGTGAGCGATGAGTGCGTCCATTGATATCCTGTGAATTCACCGTTGTTCCAATTCGAGAAGCTATAATATCCGCCCAAATCTTCCGGAATCGAATAACCATAGAAGAAATATCCCGATAAATACGTTGAATCGTTTGTAAATTGATCAACTGAGAATGACATACTCGTTGAATCGATCGCTGTAGCTTGGAAATTCGATGGTGCGTCAACTGCTGTGTATGCTGTTGAAGCAGGGCCTGTTGTTTCAATTTCTTCACTGTTTCTTGAGAATAGTCTTATTGTATATGATGTATTTTCTGTGAGGCCGGTTATTGTTGGTCCTGTTCCTCCGCCCCATTCTGTTTGTGTTTGCCATGTTGCCGTTTCGCCAAATGTTCTATTTGTTTGTAGATATTGCGTTCCGTTTTTGATTGCATATTGTGTGCCTGCAGGGTTGCCGTCAGATGTAAGAGGTATTCTGAATGATGTGGTTAGAATATCGCTTATAGTGAAAGAAGGAATTATTGTTGCAAGCGTTGTTTGATATTCGGCTGTGTTAAAGCTTGTTTCTATGTTTTCACCGTTGCGAGCTTTTGCTTTAATTTCATATGTTTCATTTGGATTTAATCCAATTGCCATTTCTGTTGTATCCCATGTGGTTTTTGTATTCCATTCAGCTGAGTCGTACAAACTTCTGTCTGAATGTAGATATTGAGTTCCGATCATTATTGCGTACTCTGTGTTGCTTGGATTTGTTCCTTCAGAGCTTATGCTGATTAAGATGCTTCCTGATCCTGTTGAGCTATGTGTTAGTGTAAATCCCGTATCGGCGAGTGTATAAACAGGGGAGCATGTTGCGTATGCGGAATTGCCGGTTTCGCCTTTTGCGCGGACGCGGAACCAGAGTTGGTCATTGGTTGATAACGAACTTGCGTCATATGAAACCGTATTTGCCGCGATTAAATTATTAACAGTTTCATAGTCTGTGCCGTTTGTTGATTTTTCTAAATCAAAATATGTTTCGTTGTTTGAATTGTCTGTCCAACCAACCGTCATTCCGGATGAAGTTATGTTTGAAGTTACGCATGCGGATGGTGCGGTTGGAGAAGGGGATATTGCCGTGAAGGAATAGCCCGATGTGAATTCGGTTGGGAAGTCGTTACTGTCCCAAAGCTTCAATCTTGCGTAATATGTTTGGCTGGCTTCGAGAGGCGTCGTGCAGCTTGTGTCGTTATACGCGATCGAACTTATTGTTCCTGATGTTTTTTCCGTGTCGCATATATTAACTTCGAATCCACTTGATGTGGAAACTTGGATTTGATATGAGGACTGTGTGTCTGCTTCGTTTCTATCGTTGAACGTCCATGAGAATGTTGAGTTTTCTTCCGAAGTTGCGGCGAAAGACGTTGAAGTTGGGGCAACGTTTGTGTTTGGAACGAATTTTTGAATGCGGTTATCGTTTAAGCCTGAAGCATATATATTTCCACTTGAATCAATCGCTATGCCAAACATATAACTATTAAATTCTCCATTTCCGCTTCCGACGCTTCCCCACTGAGTTATATATGTTCCGTTTGAATCGAACTTTTGAATGCGATGAATTTCTCTGTCCGCTACATATACATTTCCACTTGCGTCAACTGCTATGCTGTTTGTATTGTAAAATTGCCCATTGCCGCCTCCGGTGCTTCCCCATTGAGTTATATATGTTCCATTTGAATCAAACTTTTGAACGCGATTATGGTAATCATCTACAACGTATACATTATTACTTGAATCAATCGCTACGCCTCTTGTCGAGTCGAATTGTCCATTTTCATTTCCATAAGTTCCCCATTTTGTTATAAATTCTCCGGTTGAGGTAAATTTTTGTATTCTGTTGTTGCCCCAATCTGCTACGTATACATTTCCGCTTGAATCAAGTGCTATGTCGCTTGGCATTTCGAATTCTCCGTCTACTCCCGTCCATCCACGAGTTCCCCATTTTGTTATAAATTCTCCGGTTGAGGTGAATTTTTGAATGCGATAATTGCCACTATCTACTACATATACATTTCCACTTGAATCAATATCTATGCCAGCCGGACTGTCGAATTGTCCGTCTCCACTTCCATAGCTTCCCCATTGAGTTATATATGTTCCATTTGAATCAAATTTTTGAACGCGATTATTGTTGCGTTCCACTACATATACATTTCCACTTGAGTCGATCGCTATTCCAAATGAGGTAGTACTTCCCCATTTTGTGTCAAACCTATACGGTTCAATTACCGTTGTGTCCGTTGTCGTAGTAGGGGAGCAGGTTGCGTAAGTTGAGCTACCGTTTGTTGTGCTTGTTGCTTTAACTCTGAGCCAATATTGTGTGTTGTAATTAAGATCGCCAACGCCTTTTGCAACTATGTTTGCAGGGATTGTTGATGAAACTACAGAATAGTCTGTGCCATTTGTTGATTTTTCAACCGTAAAATTATCTTCGTCGCTTGAATTGTCTGTCCAGTTAACAGCTACTGATGTGCCGGTTATGTTTGAGATTGTACAAGATGTAGGCGCGGTTGGCGGGACAATCGGTAAGAATTTTTGGACATAATTTTCCGATGCAGAGTTTCCGGCTCCCAATATGTATATATTTAAACTCGGATCTATTGTTATATCGTCTACAAAGCTGAATTGGCCATAACTTGAACCTGAGCTTGGCCAATATCTGTTGATGTATGTGCCGCTTGAATCATATATATAAAAGCCCGCATTGCCTGCATACCAAGCTCCTCCGCCGACATATACATAGCTATTTTTTGCTGTGATTGATTCTGGTACGCTCATCGATGATAAGCTCCATTGTCTTAAATATGTACCGCTCGAGTTGAACGCTTGTATTCTACCGGCTGACATAACGTATAAAGTGTTATCGTTTTGATCGATTGTTATTTTGTTGCCATAGCTGCTAAATTGTCCGTCACCTGTTCCTTCCGAGCCTATGTTTATTAATTTCACTCCCGCTGAAGTAAATTTTTCGACTTCATAAAGAAATCTGTTATATACGTATATGTTGTTATCGTTATCAATTGCCATGCTTTCTCCTTCACCATATTCGTTCAAATCGAGTTCCAAATTCCATTGAGTTGTATATGTTCCGCTTGAATTGAATTTTTGTACTCTTTTATTGCCTTTATCTAAAACATATATATTCCCGCTTGAATCGACTACTACGTCTCTCGGCGTGTTAAATTGTCCATCGCCTGTTCCCGAACTTCCGAATTTTGATATAAATGTTCCCGCTGAATCGAATTTTTGAATTCTGTTGTTCCCGGTGTCTGCGATGTATACATTTCCACTTGAATCGATTCCCAGATTTTCCGCACTATAAAATTGTCCATCTAAACTTCGTCCATAAGTATTTAATGTTAATAAGATGGTGTCTCCTACTGAATTGTATTTTAGATTTGATGTGTAAATGTTTCCGCCGGCGTCTTTTGTTATACTGCCGGATCCTATCGCGAGCGTCGTGAGCAATGTTCCGCTTGTATCATATTTTTCAACATTTCCAATGCTTGAATTGCTGACATAAATGTTGTCACTGCCATCTATATATATTTTATTTGCCCATCCGCGTTCATTTATATCAAGTTGTAAAGTCCATTTTGTTACAAACTCTCCACTTGGATTAAATTTTTGGACTCTGTTGTTCCACGTATCTGCTACGTAAAGATTTCCACTCGAATCAACCGCTACTCCTTGTGGATAATAGAATTGTCCGTCTGCCGATCCCGCTGTGCTTCCCAGTGTTATTAAAAGAGTTCCGCTTGAATTAAATTTTTTAACCAAATGTGCGTTTTGATCTGCAACATAAAAATTTCCACTTCCATCAACCGCTACCGCAACGGCCATGCTGAGCGATGATGCCGCAGATCCTATATAGCTTCCACTCAGAGAGTATTTTCTTATATCGCCGGCTTCCGGTACATAAATATAACCACCGGATATTATATGTTGACCTCTTGGTAGATAAGATGTGGAAAATTTGCTTATGTATGTGCCGCTTGAATCATATTTTTGTATATAATAAGACGCGCCTCCACTTCTACTTACGCTTAGATATATGTCTCCGGTATCGGGATCAATTGCCGGTCCATATATTCCGTCGAATTGATCGGTTTGCCAGCCTAGCCCAAATCGTAAAGAATATTCATATGGATCTACGGCTTGAGCTTCCGCGTTTTTCGTTTTGAAGTTAATAGTGGCGCTGACGAAAAGGCTTATTAAAGCCAAAATCATCGCTCCTGTTTTAAGAGCGTTTTTGAATTTTTTATCAGTTAAAAATTTGGGCATATTTGAGAGGAGACATATGATATATCTTTTAGCTAAAATTTTAGCATACTATGTTTAATATCTCAAAACTTAAATCTCAAAAGTCAAAACCATAACTAAAAAGTTGAAATTCGGAATGTGCACAAAAAAAGAGGGTCAAAATTTGACCCTCTTAATATAATTGTATTTTTATTCCTTAATACCTATGCAACGACTGTTTCGGATGCAACTTTTGCTTTTTCTGAGCTCATCATCTTGATTTCGACTTCAACTCCGGCAGGGAGGTTGAGGTTCGAAAGAGATTCGATGGTTTTCGGCGTGCATTCCGTGATGTCGATTAATCGCTTGTGCGTGCGCATTTCGAACTGTTCACGTGCATCTTTGTGTACAAAAGTTGATTTGTTGACAGTGAATCTTTCAATTTTTGTTGGCAAAGGTATTGGTCCTGAAACTAATGCGCCAGTTTTTTCCGCGATATCGATTATTAATTTCGTGGATTGATCAACGATTTTGTGATCGAAAGCGAAGATTTTGATTCTGATTTTCTGTTTTACTGACATAGTTTGATTAGTTTTAGGTTGTTAAAGAACAGGCCCGCAGCGAAGCGAAGGGCCGCATTTATTCTATAATTTTTGCTACAGATCCGGCACCAACTGTTTTGCCACCTTCACGGATAGCAAATTTTGTACCTTGATCAAGAGCGACAGGAACGCCGAGCGTGACGACCATCTTGATGTTATCACCGGGCATAACCATTTCAACATTGGCTGGAAGTTCAATTGTACCTGTAACATCTGTTGTTCTGACATAGAACTGAGGTTTGTAACCTTTAAAGAATGGTGTGTGTCTTCCACCTTCTTCTTTATTTAAGATATAAACTTCAGCGTCAAATTTTGTATGAGGCGTAATTGAGCCGGGTTTTGCGATAACTTGTCCGCGTTCGATTTCTTCTCTTTCAATACCGCGGAGAAGGAGACCGACATTATCACCTGCACGTCCTTCGTCTAGTAATTTTCTGAACATTTCAACTCCTGTGACAACGACTTTCTTTGTTGTTTTGATACCGATGATTTCAACTTCTTCGTTGATTTTCACGATACCTTGTTCAATTCTACCTGTTGCGACTGTTCCTCTACCTTTGATAGAGAAGATGTCTTCAACCGGCATAAGGAAAGGCTTATCGAGCGTTCTGACAGGATCTGGAATGTAGCTATCGAGAATTTCTGAAAGTTCGATGATTGGGCCACAATTTGGGCATTCTTTCTTTCCGCAACCACAGTTCATAGCTCCAAGAGCTGAACCTTTTACGAAAGGAGTTGTGTCTCCAGGGAAGCCGTTTTTCTTAAGAATTTCACGTGTTTCAATTTCTGAAAGTTCTGCAATTTCCTTATCGGCGATATCGATTTTGTTCATGAAAACGACGATATAAGGAACGTTAACCTGATTTGCGAGAAGAACGTGTTCACGTGTTTGTGGCATTGGGCCGTCCGCTGCTGATACGACGAGAATTGCGCCATCCATTTGAGCTGCACCTGTGATCATGTTCTTGATGTAATCGGCATGACCAGGACAGTCAACGTGAGCATAGTGTCTTTTTGGTGTTTCGTATTCCTGATGTGAAGTTGCGATTGTAATACCGCGGGCTTTCTCTTCAGGAGCATTATCGATCTGATCAAAGTTAATAGCTTTGTTATTTCCGCCGAAAGCGGCTGCTAAAACTTTCGTGATCGCTGATGTAAGAGTTGTCTTACCATGGTCAACGTGGCCGATCGTACCAACGTTAACGTGCGTTTTCGCTCGATCAAATTTTTCTTTATCCGCCATTTTTTGTGTGGTTAATTGTTAATTTTATATATAAATTTTTTTTGCGAACTTGATTTTATCCAAATTTCCGTGCCAATGCAAGCCCAAATTGATTATTGGTGTCGCTTCGCGACAGGTTTATTTATATCGACCTGTGCGTTTATTTTATATAGACCTGTGTTCTGCTTTGCAGAACGGTCTGGCGAGCGGTCTGTTATTTCGCTTTCACTCCTGTTTTGTCTGCAATGATTTTTTCAGTGACATTGTTTGGAGCTTTGTCATATTTTCCGAATTCCATTGAGTAGCTTGCGCGACCTTGTGTCATAGAGCGAAGATCTGTTGCATATCCAAACATGGATGCGAGTGGAACGTATGCTCTGATGAATTTTGCCATACCGCGATCTCCACTTTCATAGATTTGGCCTCTTCTTGCGCTCAAATCTCCCATTACGTCTCCAAAATATTGCTCAGGAGTGACTGCTTCAACTTTCATGATTGGCTCAAGAATGCATGGATTTGCTCTTTTTGCACCGTTTTGAAAGCCAAGAGAAGCGGCGATTTTGAAGGACATTTCAGACGAGTCAACATCGTGGTAAGAGCCATCGATGAGCTCAACTTTGACATCCACAACAGGGAATCCTGCGAGAATACCTCTATTAAGAGCTTCTTCAACACCTTTTTTGATTGCAGGGACGAATTCTTTTGGAACTTTTCCACCAACGATGGAATCTTCGAATTCAAATCCTTTACCTGCTTCATTTGGGATGAGCTTGAATACAACGTGACCATATTGACCATGACCACCTGTTTGTTTGACGTATTTTTCTTCGTGTTCGATTTCTTTTTGAATTGTTTCTCGGTAAGCAACTTGAGGCGCGCCGACATTAGCTTCGACTTTGAATTCACGTCTTAAGCGGTCAACGATGATATCAAGGTGAAGTTCGCCCATACCTCCAATGACTGTTTGAGAAGTTTCTTCATCAAATCTGACCCGGAACGTTGGATCTTCTTCTGCGAGTTTTTGAAGAGCAAGTGAGATCTTTTCCTGATCGGCTTTTGTTTTTGGCTCAATTGCGATGTGGATAACAGGTTCCGGGAAGTTGATTGTTTCAAGTCTGATCGGATGAGCTTCATCGCAAAGTGTGTGGCCTGTTAATGTTTTCTTTAAGCCAATAATTGCGGCAATGTCTCCGGCTTTTGCTTCCTGAATTTCTTCTCTTGTATTTGAGTGCATACGGACTAAGCGGCTGATTCTTTCTTCATCTCTTGTGACCGAGTTGAAAACGCGGCTACCGGAAGTGATTTTGCCGGAATAAACGCGGAAATATGCGAGTCTTCCAACAAATGGGTCTGTTGCAATTTTGAATACGAGTGATGAAAATGGTTCTGTGTCTTTTGGTGAACGCAATTCTTCTTGTTCAGTATATGGATTCATGCCTTTCGTAGGAGGAAGCTCAAGAGGGGATGGAAGATATTCGATAACCGCATCAAGCATAAGCTGTACGCCCATGTTTTGAAGAGCGCTTCCGCAAAGTACGGGATATAACTTATCCGCAACAGTGCCTTTTCTTAAGCCGAATTTGATTTCTTCATTTGTTAATTCTTGTCCTTCAATATATTTTTGCATAAGGCCATCATCGCATTCTGAAGCCTTTTCGATCATTGTATGTCTGAATTTTTCAACTTGTTCTTTCATGTCATCCGGAATAGGAATTTCTGTTTTGATTTCTCCGTTTTTGCCTTCAAATCTATAAGCTTTTCTTGTGATGAGATCAATGATTCCACTGAATGTGCCTTCCGCTCCGATTGGGAGTTGGATTGCAACAGCGTCTTTGCTTAATCTTTCGTGAATGGAATCAAGGCTCATATAAAAGTCTCCACCCATTTTATCCATCTTATTGACGAATGCTAAGCGTGGAACATTGTATTTATCCGCTTGTCTCCAAACCGTTTCAGATTGAGGTTCGACACCTTGTGATCCGTCGAAAACGACGCATCCGCCATCAAGAACTCTTAGCGAGCGTTCAACTTCAGCTGTAAAGTCAACGTGGCCGGGAGTATCAATTAAGTTGATACGATAATCATTCCAGAAACAAGTTGTGGCTGCTGATGTGATCGTGATGCCACGTTCTCGTTCTTGTTCCATCCAGTCCATAGTTGCGGCGCCATCGTGAACTTCACCTATTTTATAGTTTCTACCTGTATAAAATAAGACGCGTTCTGAAACTGTTGTTTTTCCTGCGTCAATGTGTGCGATGATTCCTATGTTTCTGTATTTATCCAGCGAAACTTGTTTAAAATCTTCTTGTTGTGCCATATTTTGTTGTGTTTAGTTAAAATAAGAAAGTGTAGAAGAGATTCTCTATAAAAGGCATAAATACGAAATAAGAAAGAAGAGAACGTGCGTTCCTTGCGGAACTTCCGTTCTGCTGCTTAGAACTTCGCCAAGTGAGCGAACGCTTTATTTGCTTGTGCCATTCTATGTAATTCTTCTTTTTTCTTGAATGCTGTGCCTTGCTCTGTGAATGCTGCTAAGATTTCTGTTGCGAGTTTTTCAGCGAATCTCCTGCCTTTTGTGTTTCTTGCTGCACCAATAATCCATCTGATTGCGAGTGATACTTGTCTTTTTGGATTTACTTCTGATGGGATTTGATAAATTGCACCACCAACTCTTTTTGGTCTGATTTCGAGTTGAGGCTTGATATTTTCAAGTGCTTTTAAAAATATTTCTTGTGGGTTCTTGCTTTCTTTTTTACCAATTATCTCAAGCATGTCACTAAACAATCTTCTTGCAGTTGTTTTCTTGCCCTGTTTCATTATGCAGTTTATGAATTTTTCTTGTAACGGGCTTGAATTTTCCGGTATGTAGTAGACTCTTTTCTGTGGCATGTTTGTTAGAAATTAGTAATTAAAAATTAGAGATTATGCTTTTGGTTTCTTTTGGCCGTATCTTGAGCGGCTTTGTTTTCTGTTTTGTACGCCTTGAGCATCAAGACTTCCGCGAACAATGTGATATCCGACACCCGGCAAGTCTTTTACGCGACCTCCGCGGACAAGAACGATTGAGTGTTCCTGAAGATTGTGTCCTTCTCCTGGAATGTATGCAACAACTTCTGTGCCATTTACCAATCTAACTTTTGCGATTTTACGCAAGGCGGAGTTTGGTTTTTTTGGCGTCATTGTCGTTACCTTGAGACAAATGCCTCTTTTAAAAGGCGACATTAAAGGAGTTTTTTTATTCTTCAAGCTATTCCATGTTCCGAATAACGCAGGAGAGCTGCTCCTTTTTGAAGGTTTTCTTCTTGGCTTCTTTATCAGTTGATTTATTGTTGACATTGCTTGGTTTTGTAAAAATGCTTTGAGATTTTAACTAAAATGTTTTGCTAATGCAAGGGAAAATTCTGGTTTAATTTTCAAGATTCAATTTACAATTTACATTCAGTTATCAATTTTCAAGATTTTAATTTTCAGTTAATGCTTTGAATTTTCGCTATAGCTTGACGTTTTTTGGCTTTTTGACTAGGTTTTTGTTAATTGATAATTGTTTATTGAAAATTGATTGTAAATTGAAATATTGTAAATTGTAAATTAGATGATTGGATATAATGTTGAGCTTTCGTTGTATTTCTTCAACATTTCAGGATAATTTTCATCATCTTGCAGTGATTTCTTCTTTAAGCCATGCTTTGTTTCGGTCATGACTTTCTTTTCCATTTCCGCAACGTCTTCAGGATGTTGCTTTCTGTATGTTTCTCCGGCCGGGATCAATTTGCCGATGATAACGTTTTCTTTAAGACCGTTTAATGTATCCACTTTTTTTGTTACAGAAGCTTCAACCAAAACTCTGATTGTTTCTTGGAACGACGCGGCGGAAAGCCAGCTTTCTGCATAAAGAGCAACGCGAGTAAGACCTAGTAAAAGTCTTTCACCTCTGCATGGAGCTTTGTTCTTTTTTGCAAGTTCTCGATTTGTATTGCTATACGTGATGTAATCAATAATTTCACCAGGTAAGAATTCGCAATCTCCGGCTTCCATGATTCTAACTTTTGAGAACATTTGTCTTACGATTACTTCAATATGTTTGTCGTTAATCGTTTGACCATGCATTGCGTAAATGTTTTTTACTTCGTTCAAAATATATTTTTGAACAGCATATAAATCTGTTAAGCGCATAAGTTCGCGAAGGCTTAAGTGGCCGCTGCAAATAGGTGCTCCTTGTTCAATGAGTTGGCCATTTTTTACTTTCAAAACTTTTCCGAATGGGATTTCGTAAATTTTTTCAACCGGACCCGATGTTGTTATTTTGATGCCGTTTAATTCAATTGCTGTGACTTTTCCATCGACATCACTTTTAATAACGCTTTTATTTTCTTCGCTTTTTCCAATAGGTTGTCCGGCCTTTACTTTATCTCCTTTTTTAACCAAAATTTCTGTTTGTGCCGGAGTATAAAATTCTTTTTCAATTGGCTTTTCAGAATCGATAGTTACTTCAAATTGGTTTCCTTTATGATGAATTTTAACTTTTCCCGGAATTTCGGCTAATATTGCAGGATTTTTGACTGATCTGGCTTCAAAAAGTTCTTCAACACGCGTGAGACCTTGTGTAATATCTCCTTCACCGGCGACACCACCCATGTGGAACGTTCGCATGGTGAGCTGAGTTCCCGGTTCACCAATGGATTGAGCTGCAATGACACCGATTGGCGTTCCGATTCTTACAACTTCATTTGTTCCAAGATCTTTGCCATAACATTTCACACATATACCACCTTCTGTTTGGCATGTAATGACTGATCGAATATAAACTTCATCGATCTTATGCTTGTCGATTTTTTCCAAAAGATCGCTTTCGATTTCTGTTCCGGCTTCTGCAATAACTTCACCCGTTTTTTCATTTACAAGTGGTTTTGTAAGAATTCTTCCATAAAGTCTTGTCAAATATGGTTCACCAATTATTTCGCTTTCTCCTCGTGATATTTTGTGTGCAACCTTTGTTCCGCAATCGTATTCTTTGATGACTATATTTTGAACAGTATCAATCAAGCGGCGTGTGAGATAACCGGCTTCAGCTGTTTTAAGGGCTGTATCTGATTTACCTTTACGTCCACCGTGTGTGGCGATGAAGTACTCAAGAATCGTGAATCCTTCTTTGAGATTGGATTTGATTGGGAGTTCGATTGTTTTACCGGCTGGGTTTGCAACGAGACCTTTCATACCACAAAGTTGTGTGACCTGTCCCCAGTTACCACGAGCACCTGAGTCAATCATGTAGTGAATGTTGTTTTCATTCTCGATTACATTCGTGAGCGTGTTTGTGATTTCTGCTTTTGCTTGCGACCAAACTTTAACAGTGTTCACATATCTTTCATCGTCCGTGATAAGACCATACCAATATTTATTGTTGATCTTCTTGATTATTTCATCTTTTGCTTCAATGATTTGTTCCTTTTCTTTTGGAATAATCATGTCTGAACTGGCGATCGAAATACCTGATTTTGTCGCATAATAATAACCAAGTTTCTTAAGGCTATCTGACAAAATTGTTGTTACTTCGTTGCCATATTTTTCAAATGCTTCTGCAATGAGTTTGCTTAATTTTTTCTTGCCCATTGCCTCGTTGATATACATTATTCCTTCCGGAATGAATGAGTTGAAAATGAGTCTTCCAAGGCTTGTTTCAATGATTTCCGGCTTTCCGTTTTTATTTACATCAACGCGTGCTTTGATTTTCGCTTGGATGTGTAAGTGATCCATTTGATGTGCGATCATCGCTTCTTCAAGGCTTCCGAATACCATGCCTTCGCCTGGTTTCTTTTCAACCATTTTTGTTAAATAGTAGCAACCAAGAATAATGTCTTGAGTTGGAGCAATTGTAGGATGTCCATCTGAAGGTTTAAGAAGATTTTTATTTGCTGCAATAAGTTCTTTTGCTTCGATTTGTGCTTGTTTTGAAAGGGGAATATGGATAGCCATTTGGTCTCCATCAAAGTCGGCGTTGAAAGCGGCACAAACGAGTGGATGAACTTGGATAGCTTTACCTTCAACAAGTACAGGTTGGAAAGCTTGAATACCAAGTCTGTGAAGTGTTGGAGCACGATTGAGAAGAACGTAATGATCTTGCGTTACTTCTTCAAGAATATCCCAAACTTCTTTTCTTCCGTTTTGAATTAATTTTTCAGCATTTTTAATATTGTGTGCGTGTCCGTCTCTAATGAGTCTTCCGATTACAAATGGTTTGAAAAGTTCAAGTGCCATTGTTTTTGGAACACCGCATTGATTGAGTTTTAATTTTGGACCAATAACGATAACCGAGCGACCGGAATAGTCGACACGTTTACCGAGAAGGTTTTGTCTAAAGCGACCTTGTTTACCTTTAAGCATTTCGGAAAGTGAGCGAAGTTTTCTTTTTTCTCCTGTTGAGAAAACTGTGCGTCCTGTGCGTGCGCTGTTGTTCAAAAGTGCATCGACAGCTTCTTGAAGCATACGTTTTTCATTGCGGCAGATAACTTCAGGAGCACCGATTGCGATAAGTCTTTTTAAGCGATTGTTTCTGTTGATGATTCTTCTATAAAGATCATTCAAATCTGATGTTGCGAAGCGTCCACCATCAAGTTGAACCATTGGGCGAAGATCAGGAGGAAGAACAGGCAAAACTGTCAGAATCATCCATTCCGGTTTGATGTCGTTTTTGAATAAACCACCGATCAACTTGATTCTTTTTAAAAGTTTTTTCTGTTTTTGGCCACTCGTTTTTTTGGCTTCTATATTTGTTTCTTTCAAGATTTTTTCAAGATCCAATTTTGCAAGCAAGTTGCGGATTGCTTCTGCGCCTGTTTCCGCTTTGAAGATATGTCCGAATTTAACAGACATATTTCTATATTCCATTTCAATGTAAATTTTGCCGACTTTAATGCCGTCCAATTCTTCTTTTGCTATGGAATGTTGATGATCGAGTTCTTCAAGTTTTGTGACGAATTCTTTTTCAACTTCTGAACGTTTTTCCAAATCTTCAACTGCTCCAATTGCTTCTTTGGCATCGTCTTGAATGCGTTTTCTGTGTGATTTGTATTCATTCTGAAGTTCCGCTTTTGATGTTTCTTTGGCTTTTAAGTCAACTTCTGTGGCAATGTATGCCGCAAAATAAATAACCTGTTCAATTGCTTTGATTGGAAGGCCAAGCAATAAACCGACGCGGCTTGGTGTTGATCTTAAATACCAAATGTGTGAAACAGGAACAGCAAGTTTCAAGTGCCCCATTCTTTCACGTCTGACGCTTGATCTTGTAACTTCAACTCCACACTTTTCACAGATGACGCCTTTGTATCTGATTCTTTTATATTTGCCACAATAACATTCCCAGTTTTTTGTAGGGCCAAATATTTTTTCACAGAACAAGCCATCTCTTTCCGGTTTTTGTGTTCTATAGTTGATTGTTTCCGGTTTTTTTACTTCACCATGTGACCACGAAAGTATTGTTTCCGGTGATGCAACCGATACCGTGATGGCATCAAAATTATCAAGAGTTGTTATTTTTGGAGCATTTTCCATATGTATATGTTTTAAAGTTTACAATTTACGAATTTATAATTTACATTCAATTTTTAATTTTCAATTATCAAGTTTCAATAGGATCTTTGACAGCATTGCTTATTGATAATTGATTATTTTTCTTCAATTTCCGTCAATGGTTCTTCCGGCAATCCAACCGCAGTTACAGAGCCTTCAAGTACTTCAAGTTTTTCCGTAACTTCAGGACTGATTCCGCCTGCTGCTGTTTCGATTGCGGCGGTTTCTTCGCTTAATGTGTATTCTTCTTCATCGCGCTGATCTTCTTCAGGCGCTTTTGTTTGAAGGAGAGTTACATCAAGACACAAACTTTGAAGTTCCTTAATAAGAACATTGAATCCTTCCGGTGTGCGTGGTTTTTTGATCAATTCACCTTTGATAATGGATTCGTAGGCTTTTGATCTTCCGAAAACATCATCTGATTTGATTGTCAAAAGTTCTTGCAACATATGTGCGGCGCCATAAGCTTCGAGTGCCCAAACTTCCATTTCTCCGAATCTCTGTCCACCATGCTGAGCTTTTCCTCCAAGAGGCTGTTGTGTAACGAGAGAGTACGGCCCGATTGATCTTGCATGAATTTTATCTTCAATCAAATGGCTAAGTTTAAGTATGTATGAAATACCAACTGTTACCGGATGATCGAATTTATCTCCACTTTTTCCGTCATATAAGTTCGTTTTACCATCTTCCGGTAAGCCGGCTTTTTTCAATAAGTTGGAAATTGTTTCATGGCTTACTCCATTCAATGCAGGTGTTGCAACTTTTATATCAAGAGTTCTTGCGGCCCATCCAAGATGTGTTTCGAGGATTTGTCCGATGTTCATACGGGACGTGACACCAAGTGGGTTTAATACGATATCAACCGGCGTTCCATCTGCCAAGAATGGCATGTCTTCTTCAGGAACAATGATTGAGATGACACCCTTGTTACCATGGCGTCCGGCGACTTTGTCACCGATTGAGATTTTTCTTGTCTGAGCAACTGAGACTCTAATTTGTTTGTTAACTCCGTTTGCAAGCTCGTCGCCGTCTTTTCTTGAGAACATTTGAATGCCGATAACCTTACCTTTTTCTCCACCCGGGAGTCTTAAGGAGCTATCTTTAACATCGCGAGCTTTATCTCCAAAGATTGCGCGAAGAAGTCTTTCTTCTGCGGATAATTCGGTTTCACCTTTTGGTGTAATTTTACCAACCAAAATGTCTCCTTCATAGACAGTGGCACCAATTCTGACGATACCGTCTTCATCGAGATCATTAAGATGAGCTTCGCCAACGTTTGGAATATCACGCGTTATAATTTCAGGCCCGAGCTTTGTATCGCGGACATCAATTGTATAAGTTTCGATGTGAATCGAATCATATGTTCCTTTTTTGAGAAGTCTTTCGGAAATAATGACAGCATCCTCAAAGTTATAACCTTCCCATGAGAGATATGCGACCAAGACGTTTTGTCCAAGCGCAAGCTCTCCATCTTCAATTGATGCGCCTTCTGCTAGAACATCTCCTTTTTTAATTTTTTTGCCGGCTTCTGTCGTTGTTCTTTGATGTAAGCACGTGGCTTGATTTGATCTTTCGTAAACGTTAATTTCGTATTTTACTTTGCGACCATTGTCATAGAGGACAACGATTTCATTTGCGTCTGCATATAAAACCGTTCCGGATTCTTCTGCGAAAATGACTTGTCCGGATGATCTTCCGACAACTTCTTCCATACCGGTTCCAACAACAGGTGCTTCAGGACAGATAAGGGAAACGGCTTGGCGTTGCATGTTTGAACCCATGGATGCTCTTGTATTATCATCGTGTTCCAAGAACGGAATAAGAGCTGTTGTTTCGGAAATAATTTGTTTTGATGAAACGTCAATGTGCGTAACATCATTAATATGAGCCAATAAAGGATCTCCGCTTTTGCGCGCTGAAACGCGTGTTACTGTGAATTCTTTCATTTCATTCAAAGGGGAGTTTGCTTGTGCAATAATAAGTTCGCGTTCTTCATCTGCATCATAATAATCCGCATCGTCTGTTACATATGCGCGAACTGCGACTTCTTTAATTTCGTTTGCGTATTTTGATAATGTATTTGCCGCTGCTTCTGTAATAACTTCACCGGCTGAGAAAATTGGATTTTTTCCTTTTGGTGGAGTCACAGTTTCTGCAGCCGTTCTTCCAATTAAGCTTTTTGGTTTATTTGGAGCCGTGTGAGCAACAGTTCTGAAAGGAGTTTCAATAAAACCATATTTGTTGACGCGTGCGTATGTTCCAAGGTGTACAACGAGACCAATGTTTGGTCCTTCGGGAGTGGAGATTGGGCAGATTCTACCATAGTGAGATGTGTGTACATCACGAACATCAAAGGATGCACGTTCTCTGGAAAGACCACCCGGGCCCATAGCTGAAAGTCTGCGTTTGTGAGCTAATTCTGCAAGTGGATTAATTTGATCCATGAATTGTGACAACTGTGAGCTTGCAAAGAATTCACGAAGAGCCGCTGTGACAGGTCTTGAGTTAACAAGTTGTGTAGGCGTGACTGTTTCGGAATCCATGACGCTCATGCGGTCTTTTGCGATTCTTTCTGTGCGAAGAAGACCAATTCTGAATTTGTTTTGAACAAGTTCACCAACTGCGCGAATACGTCTGTTTGAAAGGTGATCAATATCATCCGGTCCAATCAAACCGTTATTTGCTTTAATTAAGTGTTTCAAAATTTCAACCATGTCTTTTGGTTGGAAAACGTGATTTTCTTTCACGTTTTTAATGTCCATGCCAAATCTTTTATTTAATTTGTATCTTGCGACAGGGCCCATGTCATATTTTTTGTAATCAAAAAACATTGACTGAATGAGCGATTTTGCATTTTCAGGAGTCGCGAGATCGCCGGGGCGAAGCTTCTTATATATTTGTTGATATGCTTCATCCATTGTTTTTGCAGGATCTTTTTCAAGCGTTAACAAAATATAATCCGGATTGGAAGGATCTGTTACATCTGCAAAAGCTTCAAGTATTGCTTTATCTGATTCATATCCCATAATTCGGAGCAGGGAAGTGATTGGGATTTTTCTTTTTCTATCGATTTTTACCGACATAACTCCTTTCTTATCCGTTTCAATTTCAAGCCATGCGCCACGTTTTGGAATTATTTTTGCGATTGAATATTTTGGAAGTGCAGGATTTTTTTGGAAGACAACGCCAGGGGAGCGAACGAGTTGGCTTACTACGATTCTTTCAATACCATTAACAATGAATGTGCCTTTGTTTGTCATCAAAGGTATTGATCCAAGGAAAACGTCCTGTTCCTTAATTTCACCCGTTTCCTTATTAATAAGTTGCACGTGCACTTTTAAAGGTGCTTCGTATGTAATATTTTTTGATTTTGCTGTTTCCGCATCATATTTTGGTGCGGCAACGCTGTGGTCAATAAAGCGTAATTCGAGTTTTTTGGCCGAGAAGTCTGTAATTGGATTGATTTCGTCCAAAAGTTCTTTGATTCCTTCATTAATAAACCATTTATAAGAATCAAGCTGAACTTCGATCAAATTTGGAATAACAATGTTTTGATCAAATCTAGGCGAAAAATACTCTCTGTGACTGCTTTCTTTCAAAGGTTCGATTCCGGTTTTGAGAGTAGAGGATCTGACCAATTCATAATCGAGCTTTTTTTGCTTTGGCTCAATCTTTTTGGACGATTTCGTCGACTTAACCGATTTGGAAGATTTTGAAGACTTTGGGGCGACTTTTTTAGGGGTCACCTTTTTAGAAGCCTTGTTTACAGGCTTTTTTGTTGTTTTTTTAGGCATATGAAAAAAATAAGTTGCTAAGTTGTATGCCATTTTTTTTCGCAACTCTTCTAAAGATTGATGGCGCTACTAATTATATTCATAAATTAGTTGCTGTCAAATGATTTTTTGTAACAAGACTTATTGACCGCGTTTTATCTTTCTCCTCTAAAGCCTTGTTCTTTAAGATGGCGTCCAAGTACATTTCTGACTTTAGCTCTAACTGCGCTTTCCGGATATCGCTTGTTCATTTCTCCTGTTATGCATGTGCGTGCTTTTATTTCATTTGCACGAGCCGATGCTTCTTCTTCTTTTTTCCATCTTGCATTTTCTCTATTTTCTATTCCTATTCTTGTTTTTTCTAATTCTGATGCTCCTTTTGGAACTTCTTCAGGGTTAAGTTTAAAGGACATATTAAATTCATCCGCGTCTATTAAAGGTACGGTGATTTCTCTTTTTTTGCCTTGTAGACTGGCGTTTACGAGTTGATCTGGGGCGGGGTCTCCGAAAGTGCCATTTTCCATGTTGTCCATGTCATCATATAGATATCCTGCAAGCCTATACTGTTCTTCTTTAGGTGATTTTCTGTAGCAGGCCGTTATTATTGCTCTTTCTATCTCTTGTCTTAGTTCGTCACAATCTTTTTGAAGGCCTTTAAGTTTTTCACTGTCTTCCGCTGTTTCGCCTCCTAAGCCTTCGCCGTGAGCTTGTAGTTTTTTAACTATATCTAAAAAGGTTAAAGCCCTTTGTCCTTTTCCGGCTTGTTCAAGCTTTTTTGCGTAAGCAGTTATTTTTGATATGTCTGTGTCTTTATATATTGCACCGCATCCGTCTTGCATGACTTCTCGCAATAAATCGAGTTCTTCATCATTTAGCTCTTCTTGAGAAATTTCAGGTTTTTTTGGAGCTGGCGCTGCTTTTGCTTTTCCTTTTCCTGCTTTGTGTGGGGCTGTGACTGCCGGTCTTTTGGTAGAGCCTTTTGGGCGCGCAAAGCCTTCTGATGCAAGCGTTAATCCTGCTATAAAGGTTAATATTGCGACGCTTCTTGACGATGGTGTATTCATGTGTTTTTTAGTTAAATTATACTACAGGTATATAATTATACAGATAATATACACTTTGTCAAGAGATTGAAACAAAGGTTGTTGTTAAAGTGATTTTTGGCTTTTTGGAGCGATTTTTACTCGATTTTTTTCACCCCATTCATATATGGTTGGAGCACTTTTGGAACATTTATTGTGCCGTCCGCGTTTTGATACATTTCCATAACGGGGATGAGAATGCGAGGAGATGCGACGCAAGTATTATTAAGCGTGTGACAAAATTGAGTTTTGCCTTGTGCGTCTTTATATCGAAGATTTAATCTGCGGGCTTGGAAATCATAAAACATTGAACAGGAATGCGTTTCGCCATAGCTTTTGCGTGATGGCATCCATGTTTCGATGTCGTTTTTATAAACTTGGCCTTGGCCCATTTCGCCGGTGCAGATTGCGACAACGCGATAGGGGAGTTCGAGCGCTTGCAAAACTTCTTCCGCGTTTCCAAGAATCAAATCAAACATTTTTTGGCTTTCCGCTTCGTCGGCTTTGCAGATTATTACTTGTTCGACTTTTTGAAATTGATGTACGCGATAAAGTCCGCGAGTGTCTTTTCCGTATGTTCCGGCCTCGCGCCTGAAGCAAGGTGAAATTCCGGCATATTTTTTTGGAAGATCTTTTTCTGTGAGAATTTCGTCCGCGTGATATGAGGTGACTGCGACTTCCGAAGTGCCGATTAAATTCAATTTATCTTTATCAATTCGATATGCTTGCTCTTCACCGCCCGGAAAGTATCCTGTGCCAATCATGGCCTTGTCTTCAACTAAAACGGGTACTGAAAATGGTGTGAATCCTTTTTTTGCGAGTGTATCGAGCGTGAACATAAGGATTGCCATTTCAAGTCTGACTCCGGCATTTTTTAAGAAATAGTTTCTTGATCCTGCGATTTTTACGCCGCGTTCCGTATCAATCATGTCGAGTTTTTCTCCGAGCGTCATGTGGTCGAGCGGTTCAAAATCGAATTTTTTTGGCTCGCCCCAAGTTTTTATCAATTTATAATCTTTTTCGTCGTTTCCCGGTGGACATTTTTCAGATGGGATTTGCGGCACCCAAAGAAGTAAATGATTAAGCTCTTCATCGATTTGTTTCAATTCTTCATCGAGCGATTTTTCCTTTGCGGTAAGCTCTTTCATGCGCTTTAGAATTTCTTCTTTATTTTCGCCATGCAGTTTTGGAATCTGTTCGCTGGCGCGATTTTTTTCCGCTTTAATGTTTTCAGTTTGTTTTAGGAGTTCACGTTTTTGCTTATCCAGTTCGAGCAATTTATCAATATCAACTTTGATTTTTTTAAGTTCCGCGGCGCGTTTTACTGCGTCCGGATTTTCTCGTATGAATTTAAGGTCTAACATATTTATATTTTAATAGTTTATTATTTGGTCAGGTTTTCCGTCGCATTTTGTGAGTGATTTTTTGAGTTCGATATTGTTTTTTATAAAATCATAATCATAGTACATTGTTGCGCGGCAACCTTCTCCGAAAGTTCCTTCCATTTTAATGATTGTGCCTTCGCGTTTTCCGAACGTTTTTGGCCAAACCAAGCATTCTTTAATATTTTTATTATTAACAGTCGCTCGTATGAAGTTATTGCTTGAAACGCTGAAATTATAAATTGCGCCGGATATTGTGCAGTCTTTGCTTGGGCTTACTGCATTTATTGTCAAAATTCCACCGTTTTCAGAAAAGCAGGATTCTGATGTTGGATTTAATACGATTTTTAATTCCGCTGCCGCTGTTTGCAATTTTGGATACCAGATTTTTGATGAATAACTTGATAAAATTCCGCAACTTGCAAATTTAACGTCTGCTGCCGGAACCATTGGAGTTACGGTTTTTATTTGTTGAAATTTTGCTTTTTCCGCGTCTGCCTTGGCTTGTGCTTCGGCTTGCTGCTGCGCTTGGCCGGGGATTGGAGTTACGCCTGCAGTTGGATCAACGATTGTTGCATTTGGATCTTTGTTTTCATCCAATTGGCTTATTCCTGCGGCAAGTAATGTATTTTGCGCCGCGTTAAGTTGTGTTTTCAAGTCGTCCACTTTTTTCTCAAGTTCTTGTTTTTCTGTTGCATATGAAGGTTTCATAGAATAAGAAAGTCCACCAGCGATGATTGCGGTGATGACGATCACAGTGACTATTCCAAAAGCGCCCGACTGCCTTTGTCTCTCAACCATATAAAAAGAGGTTAGATTTTTAGACGCTGAATTTTATTAAATTTTCAGAGCCGCGTTTATTGTATATAAAAAAGAGTGAGTTTGTCGAGAGGAATGTGAATTTGTGCGATCAATTTTTATTGGGCTGCCTTTGCATCGCCATCGGTTTTAGATGTATTAGCTGCAAGAAGGGCGAAGTATTCTAATAATATTCGCGCCTTATCTTTATCGAGACATGAGTTGCCGTGATCTCTGTCGTAGCAATTTGCGTCTATTGTTAATGCTCCTTTTAATTCATGCGGTTTGTCTCTATATCGTTCTTCTATTTCTTCTCTTCTCTTTCCAACTGTTTCCTGCCCAACTCTTTTGAGAGCATGGCAAACATCGCACGCTGTTTCTACTTCGTCTATTTCTGGTAATTCAAAAATTCCGAATTTTGGCATATTTTTTAAGTTATTACATTTCTGGTGAGTAAAAATACTGTATATCTATTTTTTTGTCAATGCGCTGTTTAGTGCGTGTTGTGTGCTGATTTGGCAGGTTTATGTTCCTGCGTTTTTCCCTGCGTAGTGCTCTGCCACCCACTTATCTACTTTAAGCCATTTTTCACTGGTTTTATCCGCTTCAAGTTTTATTTTCCAGTTTTCAGGTGGCTGATTTTCGTTTTCAATCAGGCCTGCGTGAGCGAGTCTTTCATGAGGCTTGCAAAGAGGAATGAGGGTATCGGGATCATGTGTTTTTGTGAGCGCAAACCTCCATGTGTGATGAAGGTATTTATATTCTTTCGTGCATCCCGGGAATGCGCATGTGTTGTTTGTTTTAGCGAGTACGTATTTTTCGATTTTTGCAGGTACGTATCTTTTTGCATTTTCTTGCGGAATTGGCTTTTTGGCTTCAACTCGCGCTTGATAGGCTTGCAGAAGTTTTTGCATGAGTTCGTTCCAATTTCCTTGGCCTTTGAGTTTTTGAAGTTGTTCGGCTGTTTCCGGACTTAAATCCATTGTTATTTGTTCGACACTTAAATCAGAGAATAAAGTTTGATTTTCGTAATAATTTTTTGAGTCGGCGCAAGGGGAACCAAGCTCAGATTTTTTGTATTCTTTTGCATATGCTGCCAGCGTGTTTTTACTCATTCCCATAGCTTTTTCCGCCCAAAATGCTGCAGTTTCAGGAGTTGCAATATTTGCGATTGGACGAATTATTTCGATGCCTTTTTCTTCAACAACGCGTTTTAACTCTGGTTTGTCTTCAATTTTTCGCATTGCCCAAAGAGCGACATTAACCGATGCATTATTTATCCCGGCCAGTTTTGCTGCGTATTCATAAATACTGCTGAATCCTTTTTTCTCCCAAATTCTATATTTTGCTATTTCCGGCAAAAGGATTGTGCATTTTCTTTTCCATTTGAGTGCATTTTTGCCATAAAAAGTAAATTTTTCGTGAAGATCTTTTTCGAGAATTTTTTGTGTGTTTTGCGCTACGTTTGTCATATTTTTTAGATTATGTTGTTGCTGATATTTTAGCTTAAACAAGCCAAAAAATCCAGCTCAACTAAGAATTTTTTGTTGCGAAAAATAGAGGGGAGTATATACTCACCTTTTGAGCGTGAACTTTTGACAAGTATTCTTTGATTTGTTTTAATTAATTTATGAAAATGTTTGAAGCTTTAAGGATACTACCTGTGGAAGTGTGTAATAGAGTTAAAGAAGATGATGTTGTTCGTCAGCTTAGTTTTAATACGTGGAAAACTTGCAATCGTATATTGGAGGAAATTGGAGCCGATAGAGTTGTTAATGGTAGAGAGCCTCCGATTCCTTTTGAAAGGGGATTTTGGCTTAGCCCGAAGATGAGTACCCGATCTGTTTTAACTCGTCTTTTAATAAAACAAGTTGTAGAAATAAAATTTAAAGACACCCTTTCTTCCAGTGAGGCTGCTTGGGCTTCTATGTCTGATTCGAATGCGGATCAAAAAGAATATGATACTAGAAATGGGCAACTCGCGTTTTATCGCTTAAAAACTTCAGGAGGTACGAGAAAGTACGTTGAAGATAGGTTGCCAGAAGGCGCTCCTGAGCCAGTTATTGTGAGATGAGGTCTAAGAATGTGGTCCGCCAAAAATTCTAGCAAGGTCTCCAGCTGTGCGTGGTCCTGCTGGTTCCCATTTGAAATCTCTGTCTTCTCTCAACGTGTATTGTATTGAATTTCGTGCAACTCTTGTTGCTTCCATAATTCCATATGCGTCAATGTAACGCACTACAGCAATTTGTTCCATTATGGGTCTTTCTCTGTCCGTGCCTTGTATATGTGTGTCTTTTAATCCCGGTACGCCAAATGTAATGATGTCTTGTAAAACTCTTCCATATATTCCTTGTTGAATAAGCTGGTCACGTCGTTGTTCATCAGGAACAAGCATTAAAAGCTGTTGATCTATGATTGCTCTTATTGGTGTTTCCGTAGGCGAATGTGCCATATTTTATCAATTTAATTTTCCCTATTTCACCACTTCCCCTTCGACCACATCATCCCCACCTTTCTTGTTTTTGTCCGTGACTTTTACGCCGTCGTCGGCGCTGCTTGTGCCGTCCGCGCTTGCAGAAGCGTTATTTGCGCTCGCTGATTCGCTCGCGCTGTCCCCTCCACCCATGCTCGCACCTTCCGCTTTTGAATTTTCCGCAGCAGCTTTATATAACTCCGTTCCAACTTTTTGAATTTCCGTGGAAAGTTCGTCGTAGGCTTTTTCGAGGTCTTCTTTTTTGATTTCTTTTTCGGCCATAACCTTTTTGAGAGCTTCGATTTTTTCTTGAACAGGTTTTTTCAACGAATCGGCAACCTTTTCGCCCGCATCTTTCAAGGTTTTTTCAGATTGCATCATAAGGGATTCGGCTTTGTTTTTGAGGTCAATAAGTTCGCGCTTTTTCTTGTCTTCTTCGGCGTATTGTTCGGCTTCTTTTTTCATTCGTTCAATATCCGCGTCTTTCATGTGGCCACTGCCTGTGATTGTGATGTGCTGTGTGCGATTTGTGGCTTTATCAACCGCTTTTACGTTCAAAATGCCGTTTGAATCTATGTCTAAGGAAACTTCAATTTGCGGAATTCCGCGAGGTGCCGGAGGGATGTTATCCAGAATAAATCTTCCGAGAGATTTGTTGTCCGCCGCCATTGGCCTTTCACCTTGCAAAATGTGAATTTCAACGGAAGTTTGATTGTCTGCCGCAGTTGAGAAAACTTGAGTTTTTGAAGTTGGAATTGTTGTGTTTCTTTCAATCATCGGAGTTGCAACACTTCCTAGAGTTTCGATCGATAGGGTTAGGGGAGTGACATCCAAAAGCTGAATATCTTTTATGTCGCCCATCAAAACTCCGCCTTGAATTGCCGCACCAATCGCGACAACTTCATCAGGATTTACACCTTTGTGTGGTTCTTTTGCAAAGAAATCTTTAACTTTTGCTTGAACGGCAGGCATTCTTGTCATACCTCCAACCAAAATAACTTCATCAATGTTTTCCGCTGTTAATTTGGCGTCTTTAAGCGCTTTTTTGCATGGCTCAACTGTGCGATCAATCAATTCTTGAACAAGTGATTCGAGTTTTGATCTGCTTAATTTTATTAATAAATGTTTTGGTCCGTTTGAATCCGAAGAAATATATGGAAGATTGATTTCCGTTTCCGCCATTGTGGAAAGTTCGCACTTTGCTTTTTCCGCTGCATCACGAACGCGCTGAATTGCGACTTTGTCTTGATACAAATCAATTCCTGTTTCTTTTTTGAATTCGTTAATTAAATGATCTGTGATTTTTGCGTCAAAATCGTCACCACCAAGTTGCGTATCGCCGTTTGTGGAAAGTACTTCCAAAACACCTTCTCCAATATCAAGAATCGAGATATCAAAAGTTCCACCACCAAGATCATAAATCGCAACTTTTTGCTCGCTTTTTTTATCAAGATGATATGCGAGAGCTGCGGCAGTTGGTTCATTTATAATTCTTTTTACTTCAAGTCCTGCGATTGCGCCAGCGTCTTTTGTAGCTTGTCTCTGCGAATCATTGAAGTATGCGGGAACTGTGATGACAGCTTCCGTTACTTTTTCTCCAAGAAACGCTTCTGCATCAGCCTTTAGTTTTTGAAGAACCATTGCCGAGATTTCTGCAGGTTTCTTTTTTTCGCCGTTCAAAATAATCATTGCGTCGCCTTCAGGTCCACGTTCAACTTTATATCCAAGGCGTTTGACGTCTGCGGTTGATTCGTCATATTTGCGACCAATCAAACGTTTTGCGGAATAAATCGTGTTTTCCGAGTTCATAACCGCTTGGCGTTTTGCTGTGATTCCGACCGTTCGATTTCCGTCTTTTATCGCGACAACCGATGGAGTTGTGCGCATTCCTTCGGAGTTTTCGATGACTGTTGGTTCTCCACCTTGCATAACTGCAACGCAAGAGTTTGTTGTACCAAGATCAATTCCTATAATTCTTCCCATAGTTTATTTTGTTTAATTTATATATAGACCTGTGCTGCTTCGCAGCGGTCTGTTAGCACTCAGAATTATAGAGTGCTAAATTTAAGTCGTCAAGAGGAAATGCGGGGACGGAGGTGGTTTTACGCAAAGCTTGATTTTAAGTTGATTCGTGTGTTAATTTAATCCTCCTGTGTATAGTGATTTTGATTGAATTTATATGGAGATCAAAGCCTTTAGACATTTTGTTCAGCAAGTTACGCCTCCAATTATTTTGCGTAAATTTGCCGATGTTTTTGCGGGACTAGAGAAATTTTGTAGGCCAACTTCGGATGCTGTAAGAAATGCTTTGGCCGATGGAGGAGTTTTTGTTGATGAAGTTGCTCTAAGCGATATTGCTCCTGTAGCTTTTGATGCTTCTGATGTCGTTATTGAAAAAGATCCTGCAGGTCTTGATGAAGATGCGGATGATTGTTCTTTGGATGGAGGGCTGACTATTGCTGAGATTACTGCGTTTGAGTTAAGCGGGTTATCCGTTGTGCATGAAGAGGTTGATTCTGCTCTTGCGTGGGCTTCTAAGTTTGGATGGAAAGGCGAAAAGAATCGTGTTCTTGTATTTCTTGCGCAGAATATTGGAAAGTTTTTTCAAGACAGGGAAGTTAATGAGCTTGTTGGCGGAGTTAGTGATTTAGACGATGTTGTTTCTGAGATTTTAAGAGATTATAGATATAAAAATTCTCCTTATGCTATTCAAAAAAGAATTGTTAAGGGTAGGCCTGATGCAACCGGTGACGTTGATGTTCGTTACGTTTATCGTTTGACGCTTAGGCATTTGGGCTAGGTTTAGGGAACTAGGTTCAATAAGTAAGTGCAACACTCTGATAAAATCAGAGATATGCAATATACACACATTTCGATAGAAGAAAGAGAGAAGATACAGGAGATGCTTTGGCAGAAAAAATCTGTCAGACAAATAGCTAAAGCCTTAAATCGTAGTCCATCTTCGATATCCAGGGAGATTTTTCGTAATCAAAGTCGATTAAAGCAACTATATAGGCCACGAATAGCCCAAGATAGAGCCGATATGCATAAGAAGTACCGTGGTCGAGAAAAACGTTTAAAAAACGAAATCATTCGTTCATACGTGATAAGCAAGCTAAGAGAAAGATGGTCTCCGGAACAGATATCCGGAAGACTCAGAATTGATCATCCGGAACAAGCAATCTCACATGAAGCCATATATCAATATGTATATGCTCAAATACATCGCGACGGATATGGATATCTGAGGCCTGAATGTGAAGATTTGCGCATCTATTTGCGCCGAAGGAGGAAGCGCCGCGTTCATAAAGGGTATAGAAAATGCTCAAGAACTTCGTTGATACGGGGTCGTTCAATTAATGTAAGGCCTGCTGTTGTGAACGAAAGAATAAGAGTTGGTGATTGGGAAGGTGATTCGGTTGCTTCAGTCAGCAACAAAACGGGAATAAACACTTTAGTGGAGAGAAAAATAGGGTATTTGATGATGACCAAGCTAAAAAACAAAACCGGCAAAGCAACCACAAACGTTGTTTCAAAGAGACTGTCAATTTTGCCTGAAAAACTAAGACTCACTTTAACTCTTGATAACGGACCTGAGAATCAAGATTGGCAGACAATAGAGGAAAGGATAAGGATAACGTGCTATCACGCTAATCCATATCATTCTTGGGAAAGAGGAACCAATGAAAATACCAACAGCTTGATACGCCAATATTTCCCTAAAAAAACAGACTTTGGTATGATTAGCGATGAACAGATTAAACGAGTAGAAACATTTTTAAACAATCGTCCCAGAAAAAGACTTAACTATAAAACGCCTTTAGAGGCTATGAGTGTTGCGCTTGAAAGTTGAATGTACCGGACTTGCCATTGACAAACGTAAATTATTAGGTACAATAGTTTGGCGTATTAATTAATAATAATTTATGAGCGATAGATTGCCTGTGCTTGTAACGGTTGAGCAGCTTCAAGCCGGTTTAGAGAAGATTGAAGCTATGCGTCGTGAGCTTGCGGAATTATCGGATTTAGTTAGACGATCATTGGCTGATGTTCAGCAAAGAGAGTCAGATTCGCGGTCACCTGCTTTGGACGCTGCGTTATATAAAAAGAAGTTGCGCAAAGTGCATCCACAGGGGACGAAAAACATAGACACCACAATTGGATTTGATCCTGCGAGTAGAGCCGTGACCGTTTATCCAAAGCAAGCAATGCAAGTGTTCCCTTTGCTTGGTGCTGAGATTGAAAATGCTGTGAGATGGATGGCCTCTAATATGATTAAAGGAACGCATAGCCCTATGATTTCTAGGTTTTTTGCAGAAAATACAGGCAGAATTATGGATATGAGAGAAGTTGATGCTCATATGAGGACTAGATTTCCAAATTTTTGGGGTTCTCAACTTATTAATCAATTAAGGAATAAGTTAGCGTCTAAAAAGGCTCCTTATAGAATTTTTGTTATGTACGTTGAAAGTGATTGTGAAAAAAATACTATGCATAATGCTGTTTTTGGTTTATTTCCTGCGGAAACAAAGGCAGGGGATTTGGAAGAGCGTCTTGCGGATTTTAAATAAAATATATTATGACTAATTTTGTATCACCATCGTTATTGCAAGCCGTAGGGGAGTTAGACGAATTGTTTGCGGCTAAAGTTCTCGGCGCATTTGATGATATTGATGCCGGAATTGGTAAAATGATGGACGAATTTCGAGCCGGGATTGAGAGCCTTACTGTTGATGTTGAAGTGCTTGAGGCGGAAGTCAAAAGATTGTGCGCAGATCGCGGTGAAGGTCCTGAGATTGAATTGCCGCCGCATTTTCCACAAGAAGGGCCGGGTGGAGTTGTGGGAATTGTCAATTTGCTTGATGAGGATGTTTTGCTTGTTGATTCAGATTTTTTAAAAAGATTTGAGATTTTTCCCGGCGCTGAAGCGGCCGCTTTAGAGATTGAAAAGTTGTTTTGCGGGAATGGTCTTTTGATGACTTCTAAGCGTATTTTTTTAACGACTTTAGCTAAAAAACTTGGTTGTTTTGTTTTTAGAAAGGACATTGATTCTGGATTAGCAAATGCTGGTATTGACGTGGTAAACAGCCCTTATCCTACTCCACATATATTTAGCAATTTATATCTTTTTGGCAGGATAAATGATTTACCTTATGACCTGGAAAGAATTTACGTTTTGGTTGGTTCGAAAAAGAAAGTAGCCTATCGATTGGTGCCAAAGAGCCTTTGATTTGACTTCTTGCAATGTTGTATGCTAGTTTAAATCCCTGTTTTAAAAAATTATGGAAACACGAGATCAACATTTAGAAGGATTACAAGGCAATGCATTAACGGTTGTCAATCAAGCTTTTGAAGCACTTGCCGCCGTTCTTGAGAAGCTTGGCGCTGATAGAGAAGGTATAAAAATTAGAGTTGAATTGGTTTATTCCAGCCCTGAATCAGATAAGCCGGCTACTTTGCATGCTCATATGGATGTTGACGTGAATCTTGATTTGTCGCATGTTGATGCAGTTGAGCCTGCGAATGTTGCTGATGTTATCCCTCCAGTAGACGATGAGCAGATTTTACGACGCACCGGACTTGGACAGTTGGTTGTTTATCCTCCTTCTTATTTGGATCAGTTCCCCGTTCTTCAAGAAGAGGTCCAGCCTGCTTTGGAGTTTTTTAAAGGTCATCAAAGAAAAAAACATAGTCAAAGTAAAGGTGTTGAGGATATTTTAGCTACAAATTTTGGCTCATATGTTCCATCAAGCGTTTTAATGAATAGTGTAGAGGACGAGCGTGTAGCTGCGGGTTTGAGTCAAAAGCCTAAGCACACCATTGCTCGAATTATTAATACTCTTGTAAATGGTAAATTAAAAAAATCTCCTTATGCAATTGAATCAATTCCAGTGAGTCGTGAGCAACCGGATCTAAAAACCGGCAGAAGTTTTTATACTGCATATAGAATTATTAGAAAGCCTGGCGTTGACGTTAAGGTTTCTGACCTTGATGGGAAAAAGCCTTCTAAAGGTCGCGAAAAACCTTCTGAAATTTATGAGCTTGCGCATTTGGATCAATTTCCGCTTATTGAAGACGAAGTTCAACCTGCGCTTGATTGGTTTGATGCTCATCGAAGAGGGGGGCATTCTGATTCTAAAGTTTTTGAATATTTGTTTAGTGCTAATTTTGGTAAATATATCTTGAGATCTTCTATTGAAAAAGGCGTTCTTCAGCAAAGGGAAAAATCAAGTCATCCCGCTGATAAGAAATTGGCTACTGTTCAAAGATTATTGGGGACTTTTAAAAATATGAAAATGAAAGATTCGCCTTATATGCTTGAGAGAATTCCTGTTTATTGTGAGGATGGTCGATTTAACGATGGTGCGCGTAAATATGATTATGCTTATAGAATGGTAAAAAAAGACGTTAAGTCGAAAAAAGATGAATTACCTGATAGGGAGGAGCTTGCGAATTTGCCTATTCTTGAAGATCATGTTCAGCCTGCGACTAAAGTAGTTGAGGATAATTTCTTGCTAGACGGTAAGGGTTCGAAAGGCGTTTCACGAGCCATATTTTTTTTCTTGGCTAAAAATGTAGGGCGTTATTTTGCTCCTAGTAATTCTGATTGGCTTTCATTTGTAAGTGATCAGGTAAAGGGAGGGAGCGGTAGCGTTAATTCCGGATCTTTTCATGCTACGTTAGTTAGTAGCTCGGGCGTTAGATTAACAGACCTTTTGTCCAAAATTGAATTAAAGCTTGATAAGCGCACGTGTAAGGGATTGGGGACTCAAAAGTCCTGTATTGCTTTTGGGATTGTGCCGATTGAAAAATAAGAATCTTAAGCTCCGTTTCCAACCTTAACTTTTGCTGGTCTCAAAACTTTATCGCCGATCATATAGCCTTTTTCGATTTCTTCGATGATTGTGCCTTTTTCGCCCGTGGTTTCTGCAATTGCTTCGTGAAAGTTTGGATCAAATGGATTTCCAAGTGATTCGAAAGATTTTACGTCATATTTTTCAAGAAGGGCTTTGAGCTGGGATTGAATTCCGATAATTCCTTTTTTGTGATCTTCGGGGATGTTGTCTGTTTCCATGGCTTTCAATGCACGCTCAAAATTGTCCAAGACCGATAAAAGTTCGATTAAAATTTTTGCGCTTCCAAAGCTTGCGAGAGCGAGTTTTTCTTCTTCTGCGCGTTTGCGATAATTTGCAAGATCAGCCATCGTGCGTTTGCATGCTTCTGTCATGAGTTCGAGTTTTTGTTGAAGCTCTGCGACGGATTCGGCGGATGGGTCTTGAGGTTGTGTGCCATCTTGTTGAGGATTTGTGTTTTCGTCTGCCATATTTATTTGTTTCTTAATAATTTTTTTATTTCTTCAACGAGCACCATGTTATACGGATAATCCATTCGCATCGGACCGAGTATGCCAAGAAATCCTTCAAAACCGTCCAATTCATATTTTGTGACGATTATGCTGCAGCTGTGAATTTGCGGGATTATATTTTCTTGTCCGATAAAAACGTCGGCTTTTTCGCCTATTTCAAGCGATTTTAAGATTTTTATAAAATTGTCGTTTTCTTCAAGAACTTCCATAACTTGGCTTGCACTGACAGGATCGTTTATGAATTCCGGTTGTCTTAAAGCGTTTGAAACTCCCAGATAAAAAGTTCTTTGATTATCCGGCAAAGTTGCAAAACTTACGTTATGCGTTGCGCGTGAAAGAAGGTGAACGGCTTCGTGAAGTTTTTCTTTTGTTTTTTGTATTTTATATTCTTCACGCATTGGAATTAAGGCTTTCTCAACACGTTTTCTGGCAGAATCATAATCCGCGATTTCTTCAACATATTTGCGATAACCTTGTTGTGTTGGAACGCGTCCTGCGGAAGTGTGTGGTTGAAAAATAAAACCTTCTTCTTCAAGTTCTGCCATGTCATTTCGAACAGTCGCCGGGCTTACGTTCAAGTGATATTGAACGATAATAATGTTTGACCCAACCGGTTCGGCGGTTTCAATGAATCGCTGAACGATTGCTTTTAATATGCTGATTTTTCGATTTCCGAAATCCAAAGTAGGTGTTTTTAAATGTGCCGGTTAGCACTGTAAAGTATATAGTGCTAATTTGAATATGGCAAGGGAATGCCAGGTTTTTATTCTAGAAAATAAATCTTGATTTTTGTAATAATTTTTTGAGTTGGCGCAAGGGGATCTCCGCTCAGATTTTAATATTCTTCCAAGTCTTTTAAAATGAAATTTCCCTCTGCGTCGCATAAATATATAAAAGCTCCAGTTGTTTCGTGTTTACCTACTGGCGTTAGTATTTTTGTGCTAAATGCATATTTTAAAGCTTCCTTTGTGGTCGCTTCTGTTCCATATGTCATTTTACCTGTAGCTTTGAGCGGAAAATGCCATATTTTCTGGCCATTAGGTAGCGTTCTAAGTGGCATGGTTTCGTCTCTTACAGTTGTGACATCGGAAGCATTTGGTGTTTCGCTTGCACTTGGAAGTGCGTCTGAAGGTGCTTTTGTTTTTGTTCCCGATAAAATAAGATTGCCTTGTTCGTCGCATAAAACGATTGGCCTTGGATTTTCTTGAGTTTTACCTATTGTGATTAATTTTCCGGTTTGTACTGCTTCAACTTCTGCAAATCCATGTGTCAAAACTTCCATTGCGCTTGCGTATCTTCCAAAAATTGTTCCGCCTCTTCTTGGATGGTTAAATTTCCAGACCGTACCTTTTCCGGTTTCTAAAGAAAGTGTTGATTTAGGTTGTACCGGTCCTTGTATTTGTCTGTATTCTTGTGTGCCTTCGTCGTCTAAAAGAAATGCTTTTTCCATGATATTTTTGTTAAGTGTATTTTATAAAGGAATATCATTATACATGAGTAGATTTTTTTGTCAATACTAAACTGCAGATTTTAGTAAATCGATTAAAATAATAAAGATAATTTTGCTTTCGCGTTTTATTGAATGAGTACTCCGTTTGCGTCGCATGAAACTATTGGATGCATGTCTTCGCCTATAGTTAATATTGATATTCCGTTCGACATTTCGTCTACAATTGCTCTTCGTCCGCAGATTGGTCCTTTTTCTCCCTCTCCAAATTTAAAAACTCTGCCGTGCTCCGTGTCTTTGAATGGAAGAGTCTCTAGTCTTACTCTGGTGTCACCGATACGTTCCATTGTTTGATCGTCTCCATCTCCCAGATGTGGTGCATTCATAGTGTTTTGGTTAGGTTATAAATAAAACCGACTTTATCATACATAACGGTACGGGTTCGTCAATGTTGTCCTTGACAAAGTGAAATATTTTATTATATAATTCGATCCAAATTATAATTTTAACCAAAATAATACGTCAGATGTAAAAGTGATTAGCGCACCAAAAGGTCCTGGGTATTCTGTAGCGGATATAGAGACTGCTGTTATGAATGCAGGCTTGGATTCTGGTCTCGGAGCAGAAATTCAACGATTCCTTGAGGACGATGGTTCTGATGATGGGCGTGATTGCTTAGAGGGGGATGATGACGTTAGTGGCACTGCTCCATCTTCAAGAGATGAAAACGATGGTAGTGGCGATTATGTTGAATTTATAGACGACAGTAGCGCTACTAGTTTATCGAAAATTTTGATGGGCGAACTTAATACAATAGTTGACGAGTTATTGCCAAATGAAAATGATCAATTTACCGTTGATGATGATGGTTTTGATGTAGTTCCTGCTGATCGTTATGAAGAAATGTTGGATGGTGTAACAAGAGCAAAGGCTTTGGTAAAATTTGCCAATGAATTGAGCAAAGTTATTGCTGGCGCAGAAGAATATTCTTTATTTGTTGATTATATGGGGCAATTTATTCACCAATGCCATGAAGCTTTAGGTGAAGATTCTATGGAATATGAATCAGCAGAAGTTGCTTTAGCTAGATTTGGTTTAAATATGCGTCCGGATACAACGGTTGCAGATGTTAATAAAAATGCTGCGGCTCGCGCAAGAGGTTGTTGGATGGAAGATGCTCCTAGCGATGAAGATGGTGGATGATTTTTTATCTTTGCGCCAAATTCGATTCCGCTCTAATAAAAGTGATTCGGCTTTCATTAAGCTTTACCATTGTTTTTGCTCTGCGGCTTAAAAGTAAGCTGTCCGCAGATTGTGCACTGGCGAGTTTTCCGCCGATGACGTCGTTTTCGCGAATTAAAGTTTGCCTTTCGGCTTCAAGTTGTTTGACGATGTAGCCTTTTGTGACGCCTTTTCCTGCAAAGAAAAGAGTCATCATTGTAATCAATGCGATGAATAATATGAAAGAGGCGATTAATAACCCTGAATTAATTTCAAATTTTATGCTTGGAATTTCTGTGATACTGGCTTGCAATGGGTTTTGCACTTCTCTTTCTCTGCTTTTTCGTGCGATTTGCCAGTCGTATCTAAGATACTGTTTGTGGGGGGTTGCGTTCATTTTACCAATAAATTACGGATTGTATTTGTTTTTCCATTGTATTTCTTGGCGCATTACAGGCGCTCTGCGGCTCTGAGGAGAGCACTTCTTGATCGAGGATTTTCATTAATTTCATCTTCAGATGGCCGATCAGGTTTTTTTGTGAGAATTTTAAGAGTTGGTTCATGTTTACACTGACAAATTAATATTTCGATGGGACATATGCATTCTTTTTCTTGGAGTTTTAAGAAATGTTTTACGATTCGATCTTCGAGAGAGTGGTATGAAATGACTACCAATCTTCCGTTTTTCTTTAGTATATTTACCGTTTGCGGTAAAACATTTTTTAGAACCTCAAGTTCGTCGTTTACGGCTATTCTTAGTGCTTGAAAGATCTGTGTTGCTGGATGAATGTGTGAGTGGCGTTCATGTGGGCGAACTTCTTCAATCAAATCTGCGAGCTCTTTTGTTGTTGTAATGGGATTTAATTTTCTTTGGATGGCGATTGCGCTTGCGATTCTGAATGCATATTTTTCTTCACCATAATTTCGGAAAATATCTGTTAATTCTTGAACTTCTAATCTATTGATAAGGTCTGCGGCTGTTTTTTGTGTTAAATCAGAGCTAAATCGCATATCCAACGGTTCGTCTTTTCTGAATGAGAATCCGCGATTTTCAAGGTCAAAGTGTGAGGAGCAGAGTCCAAGATCCATGAGGATTCCATCTACTTTTGGGAGTTTGTGTTTTTTGAATTCTTGTTCAAGAAATTCAAAATTTTGATGGATATAAGTTATATTTTTATATTTTTTAAGGTTTTCCTTTGCGATTTTTAAGTTTTGCGCATCTTGTTCAAATGCAATAAGGTGACCTTTTGGTCCAACTTTTTCTAGAATATCGCCGGAATGTCCACCAAGTCCAAGCGTCAAATCCACTGCAATGTTTCCTTTTTTTAAATTGAGATACTTTTGCACTAATTTTCGAAGAACAGGTGAATGCGTTATTTTGTTATCCATATGCTCATTTTTGTCAGCGTTTCTGTTAGGGGTGTTCAAAACTTGTGTACGAATTGTGTATAACTTTTTTATACGCTACTTCTTGATAAATTTATTCCGAAATCGTGTAGCAGTCAAACGTATTATTTAAAAGCGGAATAATTTTTGTGTTCATAATCGACTAGTCGTGGTTGATTAGGTCTACCGTAAGCCAGAATATGAGTTATAGAAAATTAATTGCGGAACAGGGGAGTTGTTGTATAACTTTTGTGAACAAGTTGCACGTTTATAGCGCGTGGATTAAGATGTATTTATGCAAATGCTTTATCCTTATTTTTGGATATTTTTTGGGTCAATGTTACCTGTTTTGGAGCTCCGTGGCGCGATTCCGATTGGAATAGAGCGCTTTCATTTGCCGATTTTTGCGGTTTATATTTTGGCGGTTTTGGGATGTATGGCGCCGATTTTGATTGTTTTAAAAGTCCTTGGGCCGATTAGTGATTTTTTAATGAAAAGAGTTGGATTTATAAATAAAATTTTGACCGCAATTTTCGATCATACGAGAAAAAAATATGGAAGCAAAATGAATAGTTTTGGTACTGCTTTGGTTTTATTTATCGCAATTATTCCGGTGCCTTTTATTGGTGGCGCATGGACTGCGGCGCTTATTGCTTTTGTTTTTGGGATTAAGTATTGGCGTTCCGTATTTTTTATTTTTGTTGGGACGATTATCCAAGGCTTGATTGTGATTGCCGGCATGTATTCTTTTAGCGCGATTTGGCGGTTGTTTTTTTAAATTCTGAGCTCATTTGCTATTGACATACGGTTGATTGTTTGTTTTAATGTATTACCAATAATTAAAATTTAAAAATGGCTGAATTTGAACCAGAACTAAATTTAGATATAGACGTCCTGGGATATAAAGGCAAAAATAGAAGGCATTCTGCAAATGGCCCTGCTGAGGACTTAGCTGGCTTTGTTAATCGCATTGTTCGTGATAGCGTTGTTGCTAATAAAGTTGGTAAAGAAAGGGATAGGGCAATTGATTTGGCTTCTAGAAATTCAAGCAAGCTTCCGTCAGAGATTGAGCAATTAGCTAGAAAAGATTTTTTGCGTGCTGTTGATAATTCTTTAAAAAATATGCAAAGCATTGTTGATGCTGAATTTGCTGATGGCGATAGCGATCGCAGTGTTGACGATCTATTCATTGAGAAGAGAAGATATTTAAGAGCTTTGGCTTTAGCTGTTAAAAGAACAATAGTTTTTGCATTAGATAGGGACGCTGTAGACGCCAAAGGAGATGCGGTTGGCACTTCTTCAAATGACGTCATTGTAGCAATGCTTTCAAGGACTCCTTATTCTCAGTTTGCAGATGATGCCGGATTTATTAATACCGTTAAGTCTGTAGCTTCCGGTGTTCGCAGGGCTGCTGATTGCGTTGATGCTCATTATTTTCCGTGTTTAAGCCTTTTTCAAGCGGTTATGGACGATTTTAAATCCGGAAAAAGGCCAAAAGAGGATGCGGAACATTTTATACGCGAAATGTTGATGTCAATTTATTTATTTGTTGTTTATGGGCATGACGGGAAAGATAGATGGTCTGCTGATATTAGACATGTTGTTAGTGATGCTAATGTTAGGGATTTAACTAACGCTCTTCTACGTGCTGATAATTCCACAGTTATATTTAATATATTTTTACCGGGAAATACTACGCAAGGACTTAAGGCTATTTCGGTTAAATATTCTAATAATCAAGACTCTGGAGTTTCTATTAGTTTAGAGCTTAGGGGAGATTTTGAGCCTGATTTAAGAGCGAGATTTGATAGGCTTCATGATGAGCCTGCACAGTTTTATAAAAGACCATTACCTGAGAAGAAGATTGTTAGCGCTGATACTCCCGCTTCTTAAAATTTTTATTTCATTCTTTTCTATCGCGACGATTGTTGAGGGTTTGCGTTTTGGTATGCTTTCGGAATCAAGAATTGAGTCTGGAAGAAGTGAGTTTTTTGGTGCGGATTTTAAGAACGTGTTGACTGAATAAGATTCTTTCTGGCCGGAAATATTTGCGCTTGTTGTGATGAGTGGGAGTTTATATGCGCGCAGAATTTTTTGCGTTAATTCATGAGCGGGACAGCGGATTCCGATTGTTTCTGAGCTTGGATTGAGGAATTTTGGGAGTGAGGATTTGCGTTGAACGATTATTGTGAGAGGGCCTGGCCAATATTTTTTTGCGAGTTTTTTGGCGAGAGCGTTGAATTCTCCATATTTTTGCGCTTGAGTTAAATTTGCAACCATTATACTGGAAGGTTTTTTTGCGTCCATTTTTTTGATTTTGTATAAACGTGAAATGGCTTTTTTGTTTAATGCATCGCACGCAAAGCCATAGCATGTTTCTGTCGCATGCATTATCGTTTCACCTTTTTTTAAGGCCGTTATTGTTTTTTGGATGAGGTTTTTGATGTTTTGTCCAGTGATTTTTTCTGTTTTCATATGATTTAAGCCTTGAAAGTTTGGCATCTGCTAGATAGAATCTTTGCACAATATAATTAACTTTTTCCAATATGGCAAAATTAAAAACCGCCATCAATGGCTTTGGCCGAATCGGAAGGTTGCTTTTACGTGCAAACCTAATCAATGATTTAGTTGATGTTGTCGCGATTAATGACCCAAATGACAACAAGACTCTTGCGTATTTATTTAAGTATGACACTGTTCATGGCAAGTTAGCTAAAAGTGTTGAGGCGACGGAAACCGGTATAAAAATCGATGGTAAAGAAATTCCAACATTTCATGAAAAAGATCCTTCAAAATTACCTTGGAAAGATTTGGGAATCGATTTGGTTTTTGAAGCAACCGGTATATTCACGGATAAGGTTGGTGCAACTGCACATATTACAGCCGGTGCAAAAAGAGTTTTAATTACAGCTCCTGGAAAAGATATTGATGGAACGTTTGTTATTGGAGTGAACCATAAAGATTTTGATCCTACAAAGCATTTTATTATTTCAAATGCATCTTGCACGACAAACTGTTTGGCTCCAATGGCAAAAGTTTTGCATGAAAATTTTAAGATTGTGAAAGGTTTTATGACGACAGTTCATGCTTATACAAATGATCAGAGGACGCTTGATTTGGCGCATAAAGATCCAAGAAGAGGAAGAACAGCGGCACAAAATATCATTCCAACTTCAACCGGAGCCGCAAAAGCGATTGGCGAAGTTTTGCCTGAGTTAAAAGGTAAACTGGATGGCATTTCACTTAGAGTTCCAGTTGCAGATGGTTCAATTACGGATCTTGTTGTTTTGGTTGAAAAGCCAACAACAAAAGAAGAAGTTAATGCCGCGATGAAAAAAGCCGCGGAAGGGGATTTGAAAGGAATTTTGGAATATTCAGAAGATCCAATTGTCTCTTCAGACATTATTGATAACAATCATTCTTCGATTTTTGACGCACCTCTCACGAAAGTTTTAGATGGAAATGTTGTGAAAGTCTTCTCTTGGTATGATAATGAGTGGGGATACAGTGTACGTAGCGTTGAACTCGCAGCCTATATCGGTTCAAAATCCTAAATTAGAATACCGAAATCCAAAACAAATCAGAAGTACGAAATTAGAAATTAGAAAGAATTCCAAATATCAAATTTCAAACAATAAGCTGATTATTAATTAACAAAATAAAATATGGTGAAAGTAGCACAAGAAAGAGATATGTTACATTTCTTTCGAAAACTTCATTTTTCAGCAGGGGAATTAGCCAGAATCAGACAGATCATCAGACCAAGTGGGCGCACGATCTTTTTGCCTTATGATCAATTTATTGAACATGATTGTAGACATCTTGACGCGGAATCAGATGCCGGAAACGTTGATTACATCATGAAATTGGCAATCGATGCGAAGTTTAACGGAGTTGCTTTTCATTATGGAATTTCAAAAAGAAATTGGGAAAAATTTGATGGTGCAATGCCTTTGATTTTGAAATTAAATGGCAAAACATCATTTCCATCACAAGCAAAACCACTTAGCTCGTTTACGTGTTTTGTTGAAGACGCTGTTCGATTGGGTGCGGTTGCTGTTGGTTATACGATGTATTATGGCTCGCCAAGACAAGATGAAGATTTGCCACAGCTTGCCGGTGTTCGAAAAGAATGCGATAAATATGGAATGCCTTTAATTGTTTGGGCTTATCCACGTGGAGAAGCCGTTGATGCAAAAGGTGGCCCAAATGCTTCTTATGCTCTTGAATCTGCTGCAAGAATGGCCGCAGAAATGGGCGCGACAGTTATCAAGTCAAATCTTCCAAAAGCTGCAAAGCCAGAATATATGGAAAATACAGGAATTCCTGAATATTATAGAAAAGTTGAAAAAGAATTGCAGGCGATTAAAGGTTCTTTTGAGCAAAAACGTGAACGCGCAAAAAGAATTGTTAAGGCTGCAAGTGGCGTGCCGGTGCTATTTTCCGGTGGTGAAGAAATCGATTTGAAATCGCTTCGTGAAAATGCACAAGCATGTTTGGACGGTGGATGTTTTGGTTTTATTTTTGGAAGAAATATTTGGAAAAGAGATTATAAGACGGCGATGACGTTGACGGCTGAACTTGCTAAATTATTGGATAATACGCCACTGCCGAAAATTCAATAATCAATAATCAATTTTCAAATGGAATTATTGGAACATCTAAAACAACTTGGAGTTGAAGAAAGATTGAGCGTACTTATTTCTAAGCTTGCGGATGCATGTGCTGATATTTCTTGTGTTGTTGAAGCCGGAAAAATGTGCGATAAAGCCGGAACGTGTAATACGTTTGGAGAAGAACAGCTTGCGCTTGACGTTGCTTCAGATCGCTTGATTTCCAGTGTTTTGGATAAATGTGAAGATGTTGCTGTTTATGCTTCGGAAGAGCTTGAAGAGGAGGTTAAAACCGGTCATGATGCGCAGGATAATTTTGGCGTTGCTTATGACCCGCTTGACGGTTCTTCGCTTGTTAACGTGAATCTTGCGGTTGGAAGTATTTTTGGGATTTATAAGTGTGATTCTTTTATTGGCAAAAAAGGCGATGATCAGGAATGCGCAATGATTGCGATTTATGGTCCGCGTACAACGATTGTTTGCGCGACAAAGGCCGGAGTGCATGAATATACTTTTTGTGACTCTAAATTTAATTTAACAAAAGAGAATTTGCAGATTGAAAAAGAAGGTAAAACCTTTGCTCCTGGTAATTTGCGAGCTTGTTTGTATAATCCCGGCTATAGAAATTTGTTCAATTATTGGCTTGATAATCAGTATACGCTTCGATATTCGGGAGGCATGGTGCCTGATATAAACCACATTTTATTAAAAGGAAAAGGACTCTTTACATATCCGGGCTATAAAGACATGCCTGATGGAAAGTTGCGTTTGCTTTACGAATGCGCACCGATGGCGTATATTGTTGAACACGCGGGCGGTAGAGCCACTGATGGCAAGATTCGATTGCTTGAAAAGGCGATTGAAAGTTTGTCTCAGAGGACGCCGATCTTCATCGGATCGGAAACCGAAGTTATGACCGCGGAAGAAATGCTTAAATAATACATATGCCGCAAAGCGACGAATTAAAGAAAGAAATCGAACAGCTTGTCGTGCGTGCGAAAGATGGCGATTCCGCGTCATTTGGGCGTATTTATGACATTATTGCGGATGATATATATAAATATGTGTTTTTTCGTATTTCACATCAGCAAGATGCGCAGGATTTGACCGAAATGGTGTTCATGAGAGCGTGGGAAAATCTTAAGCGTTATAAAGAAGCTAAGAATTTTACATCTTGGATTTTTAAAATCGCGCACAATGCCGTGATTGATCATTATAGGATGAATAAGCACATAGAAGAGCTTACGGAAGACTATATGGACGATAAGCGTGAGCATAGTCCTTTGCATAATGCGGAAAGATCTATGGACAATTCGACTTTGAAATATGCAATTGCCGGTTTGAAAGATAAATATAAGCAAATAATTGTTTTGAAATATATAAATGAAAAGTCAAACGAAGAAATTGCTGAAATTATGAAAAAGAACGAGGGCGCAGTGCGAGTTTTGCAATTTAGGGCTTTGCAAGAACTTAAGCGCAATCTCAAGGATATGGGCGTATCGATGTAACAAAAGGCCTTTAATGACGTTTGAATAAATGGATATGTTATCACTATTTACGAAAAAATCAGGGAACAGGGACAATTACGACCTGGAGAGAATTCTATTCACTCTGGAAAAACCGGGTTTAAGTAAGTCTGCAAAAAGTGCGATGAAGTCGCATATTTTAGCTAATATTAAGGCGCAAGAAATGTTGCCTCAGTCTTTGGATAGTTTTGCGCAAAATATTGCAAAAGTATCTGCGACCGTGAAAATGAGTTCATATGTTAAGAATCTTATTAAAAGTCAGATTATTGAAAGGATCGAAAGTATCGGAGAATTTAGATGGGCTTATCAATATAAATTCGCTTTTAAAAGAGCTTTAAGTGCTGGTCTTGCGGTTTTGGTTGTTGTTACGGGTGCTTTTTCATTTATTCCGGGCAAAGAAAATATTGTTTTCGCAAAGCCTTCAACTGTTTTGACAGAGATTACAGGTGACGTTTCAATTGTGCGTAATGAAAAAGAAATCAAAGCCGAAAACGGCTTTATTTTATATCAAGACGATGTTATTGATGCGCGCATCGGTACGGCAACAATTCAGTATTTCGATGGGAGCATAAGCAGATTAAACGAAAATACAAAAATCAAATTTTCAAGACTGGATACGGATGAATTTGGAATAAATACTTCTGTTGAACTCGATGTTGATCATGGTCAAATGTGGGCGATGGTTTTTGATCTTTTTGGGAACTCTTTATTTAAAGTTCGTGCAAACAAAACAACTGCCGATGTTGTTGATAGAGCAACTTTTTCTTTTATTGCAAACAAAAATTCATCTGAGGTTGATGTCTACCATAACGTTGTTGATGTTTCAGTTGGATTAAACGGTTTTTCTGATACAAAAACGGTTTTGAAAGGATATAAAGCTGTTGTGAATTCAAGTTATGTTTCCCTTGTTTCCAAAAAAACTTTAAAGCAAGGCGAAAAAGAATGGATTAAGGATAATTTGAAAAAAGATAAGGAATATATTGCGCGTGTTGCGAATGAGCAAACAAAACTTGCTTCAGACCCTGTTTCAGATCTTAAAGAAGATGCATCTCTTTATTTATCGTTCAGTGATACCGAAACATTACGTTTAAAGCTCAATTTGGCCGATAATAAGATGGCTCTGGCTTCATCTTTGATGAATGCCGGTAAAATTGACGATGCAAGACAAACTTTGTCTTATTTGAAGGATGTTGTTGCGGAAGCAAAGGTTAAAATAGGCGAACTTAAATTGGTAAATTCTGAAGAGGCGACTAAGATGGAAAGCCTTGTCAGCGAAAGATTGATGAGATACAAGAAAGACTTGTCATTTGTTACGCCTGATTCTCCTTTGTATGAGGTTAAAGATTCGATTCGCGATATGGAAATGTCGGTTGCGGATAATGATGAAAGCAAAGTTAAATTGATGTTTGAAAAAGCGTCTTCTAAGCTTCTTGAAGCTCAAGATTTGCTTGATAATCAAAAATTTGAAGATGCAAAATCCAATCTTGAAGACTTGAAAGTGATTATTGCCGATATGCAAAAAGCGGATTTTTCAAAAAATCCTGAAATGGCAAAAGAAGTTTTAAATAAAAATGCGGATATCGTGAAAATGTTAACTCTTATTGAAAACAGCTTGGAATCTTCTGATTTGAAGAAAGAGGTTGCAAGCGTGAAGAATTCTTCAGTTCAAACGATTATGGATACCGCTGTTCAGGCAAATGGTGAAAAATCAGCTGAAGATGTTAATACATTTGTTAGAATATATGATCAACTTGGCCCTTCAAATTCTTCTGTTGAAGAAGGGGACGATGTTGATTCCCCAAAGATTAATCTTTTTCATGAATTAGATTCGTCCGACAAATCCAATAATTAAGCCGACTGCGGCAATGAATCCGCCGATAATCCAGAATCTCATTACGATGCTTGCTTCGCTCCATCCCATGTGTTCAAAGTGATGGTGGATTGGCGCTATGCTGAAAACCTTTCTATGAAATAGTTTTTTTGAAGTGAGTTGGATTATTACCGAAAGCATTTCGATGACGAAAACAAGGCCAATGATAGGCAAAATAAGTACTGAATCCGTTAGCATTGCGATTACGCCAAGCGTACCTCCGAGTGCGAGTGAGCCCGTATCTCCCATATAGAATTTTGCCGGTGGAACATTGAACCATACAAAAGCGAAAAGCGCGCCTGCTATAACGCCACAGAATGCGGCTAAAATTAATAAACTCTGTGTGTAGGCGATTGCTCCAAAAGCCGTGAAGGCGATGATTAGAAGTCCGCCTGCGAGTCCATCGAGTCCATCTGTTACGTTGACTGCGTTTGCTGTCCCGACAATTACGAAAATGAATATTGGAATATAAAGCCAGCCGACTCCGATGCTTCCCATGAACGGAATGTGAATTTGGTTATAATCCAGTTTAAAGAAAAACCAAAGCGCTCCCGCTGCTGCGAATATTAACAGCCATAGCATTTTTGTTTTTGCACGGATTCCTTTTGAGCCTGTGCCTTTTACGTTAATGTAATCATCAACTAAACCAAGGATTGCCATTGTAACGAGCGTGAAGATTGGTACCCAGGTTTCTTTTCTATTTAAAAGGGATTTATCTGTTATTCCGAGAGCCGAAGTAAGTCTTGAAAGTGCAACTACGATTAAAATACTGCCCCAAATTATGATTCCGCCCATTGTTGGTGTGCCTGATTTTTTGGCATGCAATTGATGAAATAACGTTGCTTTTTCTCCACTCATCGCGTCATCACGAATTTGTTTTTTGATTCCATATTTTTCAATAAATTTCATGAAAAATGGAGTTAGAATCAGAGCTATGATGAAAGATATTATTTCTGCGCTGAAAATGAACGTTAAATGCCTTATTGTGTCTGTGTTTATGTATTGCATATTTTTACCAGGTAAAGTTATTAAATGTCCAATCAAGTAATGTTTGTGTTTCTTTAAAACGATCCGGGCTGTCCAGTACAACAGTTATTATATCATTTCCGTATGAATTTTCCGCCGCGCTAACAAAAGAGAATCCGGCTTCCATTGTGTGGCCGGTTTTAAGGCCTTTAATTCTTTTATCTTTTCCAAGAAGATTATTTGTGCTTTCCAGCTTGTGTTTTATCTTGTTGTCGATTGATGATATTTCCATCTTTGAGGTTGATGCCGCTTGTCTTATAAAAGGTTTTTTGTATGCGATTCGAGCTAGAATCGCGATGTCTTTTGCGGTGGAGTAGTTGTTTTCATCATCGAATCCGACCGGATTTGAGAATTTTGTTGATTTTAAGCCGAGCATTTCTGCTTTTCGATTCATCTTTTCTATAAATTTTTCAGCTGAACCGGCGTTGTGTTCCGCGAGTGCGTAAGTCGCATCATTAGCCGAATGAATTATTGATGCATAAAGGAGGCTTGCAACTGTGATTTTTTCGCTTGGATAAAGCCATATTTTTGATCCGTCGGTTTTTGCCGCTTTATCGCTTACTATAGCCACTCCGTTTAATGAATTTTCATCAAGAATTATGGAGTCTGTCATGAGTTTTGTGATGCTTCCGATTGGTCGTCTTTCATCTGCGTTTTTTTCATATAAAATTTTTCCGGTGTTTAGATCCATAACTACAATGGATTTTGCGCCCAGTTCCAGCGGGGTTAGATTTTCTTTTTGATAAGGTTCAGGCAGGATGTTTATTATTGAAGAGTACTCCTGGTTGATTGTTTGAGGCGTTTCTTGTGCCGCAAAAATATTAGCCGAAGCTGTGTGTAGTAAGCTTGAGAGGTATAAATTGAGAAGAGTTAGTACCATGTATTTTGTTTAAATCTCTACTTTTTTATAGGTTTTGGAGAGATAGTAGGTTTACTTATGGAGTCGCTTTGCGACGTTTTATTCGTATTGGCCTGTGCTTCGCTTTGCGCAGCGGCCTGTTCTCGCTGATATAATAGCGCTGCGTATTCATCATAAGGGTCTTTGATTGGATTTTCAAAATAATCAGTTCCAATTTCAATCAAAATGTCGGCATTGCTTTGGAATGGAGGCTCTGTGTATTCAATAGGAATTGCGTTTGAAGTTTTGCCCGGAATTAATTCTTGCAAGAGGCTTACAAAATCTTTATCAACAGTATCTTTAATGTAATAAGTGGTTTTTTTGACGGTATTTGTTTTTGCGTTGCCAAACCTAACAACGTTTAAGCAATATCTCGTGAAAAGAGATTTTAATTTTGTTGCGGTAGGATAAACCGTACCGTTTAAAATTTGTATTCGATAGTCTTTGTGTGCTAATTTTGCGTTATTTAAAACCAAATCGACTGTTTTTTGCATGTGTGTATATTTGTTTCCGGCAGGAATCAAAACATACGCGCCTCCATATAATTCTTTGTCGCCCGGAACAAGCCATCCACCGCATAATGAAGGGTCGTCGCTGAATTCGTATGATTTAATGACTTGAGTGCTTCCCATCTCTGAAGCGATTTTTACGAGTGTGATTATTTCTCTTGTAGTTAAGCTTGTTTCTATGTTGTTTTTTAATGATAGAAATATGTCTTCGATTTTACTTTCATCAAAGTTTTCTTTTTTATTTAAGACTTTGTCTTTGATGGCGTTTATTATTAATCTTTGTCTTTTATCTCGATCAAAGACGCTTGTTGATTGACGTGATCTTGCGTATTTTAAGGCTAATTCGCCATCCATGTGGTGCCAGCCAGCATCAACATGTAAAAGTTCATACCCGGTTGTTCCCGCCTTTGGATACATTGGGTCATCAAGGGTTGTATCAACGTAAACATCGATGCCACCGATTGAATCTATCATTTTCTCAAATCCTGAAAAATCTATTTTTGCATAATAATGGATTGGGATTCCCATAAGCTCTTCAACTGCGGTTTTTGTTATATCCAAGGCTTTTTCGGAATCTTTATAGTAAGCTTTTGAATACACATAAACTGCATTTACTTTTTCACCCCCAAAGTTATTTCCGATGTCTTTTACTTTTACGAATACGTCTCTTGGCAAAGAAAAGAGACTTGTGATTTTGCTCTCTTCGTCAATGCTGGCGATTAACATTGTGTCCGTTAGATCAGCTCCGTCATGCACTCCGCCGCCAATTCCCATTAATAGTATATTTGTGTGGTTGTATGAATCTGTATCCAGTTTTTCGCCAAAAAAGAAGACGACATTTGTGACACTGACGTTAAATATCAGTTTTAATAAAAAGAAAAATATAAATATTGCCAAAAATATTTTTACTCCTTGTTTGATATAACTTAAAAGGAGAGAGGATTTTTTTTCCATGTGATTGTTATTGTAGTTTTTTTTGCTCGTTACGTCAAAATAATTGTTAGCTTTATTTCGCCGAGAGTTGTTATTCGCAGTCCTATGCCAATTTTTGATACAGTTTGGTCAAGCAGGTTTATTTGTTTGTTTATATTTTCATTTAGATAATTTGTCGTGTTTTGCGAATATATAAATAGCTTGATTGTTTGGCTTGATACAAGCTTTTTAACATCATCTTGAAGTGATTCTCCCGTGTTTGGAGACGTGAAGGCCGTGAAGTTGCTTTGCGCCATTTTATCGCTCCATGACGCCGCAATTACAGATAGGTTTGTGTCTGAAATTAAATCTGAAAGTCCGGCGGCTTGTCTTTTTGTGTTGATGTAAGACAGGAGTTCGTTTGTTAATCGTGGTATGTCTTGTAAAGTTAGTGGGTTTTTTGAGAATTCTTCGGTAATTAAGATTAATCCTTGTGCATCTTTTGTGAATCCAAAGCCAACTTTTGTCCAATCGGTATATAAAACATTTTTTCTGTGCGATGGACTGCGCATAAAGCCTTCAAATCCTTCCGCCAAGCTTGATACACGTGCTATGTTTTCTCCAACTTCAGTTGAAATATTGAGTGCGATTCTTCTGTCATTTGGAGTTTGCCCTTGCAGATTTATATGGCTGAAATATGCATTTTTTGCCATGTCGTCCGAGTGTTTTTGTGCGAGTTCATTAAGCTTTGTGTCCACTGAAACAGCTTGTAGTCCAAGATTTTGACGTGCCGTGTTTGTCCAGTTTATAAATTTATTTTGCGCGTCTGTAATGGTTGTGTCCGGATTTGAATCTATTTTTTCAATATCTGAAAAGTCAGGCAAGAAGGGGATTCCTGTGCCAATGTAGATTGGAGTATTTATTACTGTTTCGCCTCCAACTTCGCTTATTCCAAGAACATATGTTCCACTTGTGGTTGGCGTGTATGACAAGGCATATTGACTACCTTTCTTAAAAGCGTTTTCTCCGTTTACAAGCATTGGGCTTGAAGGAGAGGTTATATTTAAGCTTTCAACTGTTCCATTTGGTTTTATGATGTGTGCTTCTTCAAGAATGTCTGTGTTTGTTATTCCGGATATTATTATTTGTCGTGCAAAGGGGATGGTTGTTTGCAAGCCGGAAGATGATATTTTCGTTTGATTATTTTTTTCAAAAAGATGGCGTATTGCCAAGAATGTTGTTTCTGAGGCTGTGCCGTTATTATCGATTACCATGCGAACTGTTCCCGGGCTGAATTTATAAAAATCTTCAAAGAAAATTTCAAAGTTATCTTCTTTTTGTCTGACTATGTAATAAAAAGAATTTGTATTTTGTGAGAATGTGATTTTCGTGGTGGTTTTTTCGTCTTTATTTAGCGGTATATAGGTTTTATTGCCGGATGAATATATTCTTGGGGCTATTGCTGAACCTGCTTGTTCTCCTGAATTTACCGATGGAGTTGAATCTAAAACCGATATGTTTACAACTTTGCTTGATCCTTGAGTTCCGGGGATTATTCCGATTAAATAATTTCCCGGATATCTGAATATAACCGGAATTTCGAAGCTTCCGTTTTCAACTTTTACGCTGAATTCAATGCTTTTGTCGTTATTGTAAGCGTCTTTATATGATAAGAATGCAAAAATTGTGCTGAATGTGCCGCTTGTTATTGTTCCTTTGAATTTATAAACTTCATTTTTATAAAAGATTGTTTGGAAATCTGAATCCAAAGTTATTCCATCAAAAAAGTTTTTATTTATTGTTGAAAATGCAACCGGACTTTGCGCTTGCATTTGCGGAATTGTTGGTGTGATTATTGGCTTAAAGACGTCATTTACTGTGGATATTGTTGTTGGTGTTGTCGGTGCGTTTTGGACTTTTACGATTTTGAATATTTCTTGCTTGGACGTTCTATAAATAATTTCAGAAGTGAGTCCGCGTGTTATTGGAATATTTGGATTAAAAACATTTTCATCTATTAGATATTTTTGTTGTGCGAAATTTGAATATGGCAAATACCATTCGCCGGACGTGCTTACGATTTTCCATTTTTGAGCGATCCCGATTATTTTGAGCGCTTCCGCTTGATTTATGGGTTGTGCGGGTCTGAACGTTCCGTCCTTATATCCCGTAATGATTCCTTCTGAAGCGGCCTTTTTTACATATGGTGTATACCAAGCATTTTCCGGTACGTCTTTAAATGAAATGCTTGAGGTGGAATTTAAATCATATCCGGAGCTTAGAACTATTATTTTCAAGAATTCCGCTCTTGAGACAGGATTATCCGGCTTAAAAGTTCCGTCCTCATATCCTTTAATTATGTTATAAGATTCGAGGTAATTTATTGCATCTGAATATGGGTTCGTGGCTTGTATGTCTGCAAAAAATGCATATGTTGTTTGTGGTGCCGTGAATGTGACCAGCAAACAAGCTATCGCTAAAATTATTGATGATATTTTGCGCATATAATTATTATACGCTATAATCAGTTAAAATAATTTTTAACTTTTTTTAAACATGTCTAAAACGAAAATCGCTTCCATTTTAGTACTTTTTTTGATGTTTTCAGTCGTTACGGGGTGTAATTTATTCAATAAAGAGCCGGCAAAAACGCCTGAAGAGGTTGTTAGGTCCGCGATGATAAATTCTCAAAATATCAAAACCGCTACCGTTAATGTTGTAATGAATGGTTCTGTAGTTAATGAAGCCGGTGCCGTTAAACAACAAGTTGATTTGAACCTTAATGTCGCCGAAAAATTTGATATAAATGACGCTAAAAATCCAAAACTTGATATTGATATGGCCGGTGACGTTACGATTGAAGGCAAGAAATATAATGGAGAAGTTGGTCTTCGCATGATGAATCGAAAAATGTATTTTAGCATTTTGAAATATCCTGATCCAAAAGAATTTCCTGATATGGCCATGGTTGCGACGTTTGCTGATAAATGGTTTTTCCTTTCAATGGATGAGGTTGGGCAAACGGTTCCTTTGATGTCTCTTGATGAAGCTTCAATGACTCCTGAAATGAAACAGATAAAGAAAGAAGCTCAAAAGACAAATTTTTTCAAAGATTTGAAATATGTAGGAACCGAAGATGCTTCAGGTGAAAGCGCTTATAAATACACAGGATCTATTGATATGGATAAGGTTTATGCCTTTATTGATAAGATTTCTGAAATAAATAAAAAGACTCAAACTGAAGAAGAAAAAGCTCAGATTAAGAAGGCGTTGTCCGGTTTGAATATTCCGCTTACGCTTTGGGTTTCAGTTGACGATGAGGTGATGCTTAAAGTTGCAGGTACTATAAATTATAATGATGCAGATACTAAGGTTTCTGCAAAAATTGATTTTACTTCAGATGTACTTGGAATTGGTAAGGACGTTGTTATTGAAGAACCAAAAAATCCTGTTGATTTAAAACAGGTTATTTCTTCAATGATGGGTGGCGCTGCTGCCGGAGCTGATGATGTTGTTCTTCCCGCTCCTACAAAATAATGAAAATTCGTTCCACGTTATATCGAAAAATTTACTGAAAGTTTCGACCGCCAGCTTGTTGTCGATTAATATTACAGATTCGCTTTTGTGCGATATTATAGACATTTTATCGCCATAGATGTTGATTGTTGAGTTTGGCATAAAATTTTTGCCTATAAATTTTATTTCGCATAATTCGGATACAAAAAAATGCCGCATTTCATCGACATTTTTTTCGCAAGTCATTATTTTTAAAGGGATTTCTTTTGCGATGCGTTTTTTGTTGTATTCTTCGAGGTATTGTTTAATTTTTGGAGTTGGAGGTTCGGAAGACAGGATTGATTTTATAGGCGATTTTTCCATTAACATGCTTTCATATGCGTAAATTATGCCGTTTTCGCCGGTTATTAAATTTATTTGAGGGGCTATGTGGTATTTTGTTTTTAAATTGTTAAAAACGCTTATATTTTCTGATAAATAAGCAATTTTTGAGCCAAAATCCAGTTGTTTATATTTTAAATGATTTAGGATTATTTTTGGATCCGTTGCTGTATAAAGTTTTAAATTATCTTTCTTGAGTTCCATCAAGAAGCCTTTTCTTTTTAGGACTTCGATTATTGAATAGGCGGTTGATCTTTGCGTGTTTGATTCATTTGCTATGACGCTTGCTCTGTTTGTGCCGATTTTTAAATTAGTCAGGTAAATTACCGCTTCTTTTTCGGTAAATCCGATTTCTTGTAATATGTGCTGTAGGTTATCTTGCAGCATGTTTTGTTTATATTGGCTTTTTAGGCCGTTATCGGAGGTTAAGAATATTTCATGAGGCTTTTTAATGCAATTATTTGACGTTGATTTGTTTTGACAACATAGGCTCGTTGTTAATGGCCGTAGTCCGTGATATTGATGCCATATGTTGATGGTGTCAAAAATTGTATTTTTGGGACTGGGGTGGGCGATTGGAATTGTTTGTTTTGAAAATTTTTATGCGGCGATTTTGCTGATGTTTTTGTGTGGGTTTTTGTTTTTTAGAACGCGAAAGATCGGAATTGTTTTCATGGTTTTTATCGCTTTTGTTTGCGGATTTTTGAGAATTTATTTAACGCAAAATAACGGTTTGGCATTGGCGGATTTTGGAAATAAAAATATTACTGTTTATGGCGTTATTTCCGAGGAAATTGTGAATTATGATTCGTATTCGATGGTGAAAATTGCGGGAGATATGGTTGAATATAACGGCTCGGTTTATAAAATGGATTTTTTGGTTAGCATAAGGGTAAATTTGCATAGTGAATTTGGACATGGCGATTACATTCGTGCCGTTGGAACTGTGGGAAATTTTAATACAATGAGTTATCCGGATATACGAATTTTGAAGAAGGGGAGCGCCGGGCCGGTTTTGCTTTTTCGCGCTTATATTATTTCTAAGCTGGAAAGCATTTTTTCCGAACCATATTCAAGCTTTGTTTCCGCGCTTTTGATTGGCGCAAGGAAGGGGATTCCGAGTGATATTTTGAGCAATTTTAATAAGATTGGTTTAACGCATATTATTGCGGTTTCCGGTTATAATATCACAATTGTGATTGCTTGCGTGTTTGCGCTTTTTTCGTTTTTGGGAAGAAAGTTGAAGGTCGCTTTTTCAGTTTTATTTGTGATATTTTTTATGTTTTTGGCGGGCGCGAGTGCTTCGGTTGTTCGAGCTTCTTTGATGGGGATAATTTCTATGCTTGCGCTATTTTTGGGTAGGAAAAATTTTATTCAAATTGCAATTTTTGCTTCCATGTTTTTTATGACGTTTATAAATCCCGAGATCGTTGTTTCCGATGTCGGTTTCCAATTGTCGTTTTTGGCTACACTAAGCCTGATTTACCTTATGCCGATTTTGCAGAAAATGTGCTCTAAATTCCCGGAGTTTTTTGGAATTCGTGATATTTTTTTAGCGACAATTGCTTCGCAGTTTTTCACTTTGCCTGTGATTTTGATGAATTTTAATCGAGTTTCAATTATTGCGCCTATTGCGAATATTTTTATTTTGCCTTTAATTCCAACTGTTATGTTTTTTTCTTTTGTGGCTTTTGTTTTGGGTGTTATTTACGTTCCACTTGGAGTCGTTTTTGGGCTTATTTGTGTGACTATTTCAAGGTTTATATTTTTGCTTGCAGAAAATTTTGCGAAGCTGGAATTTTCTTATTTTGATTTATACGTAACTTCAAAAACCGTTTTTATTTTATTATTTGCGGTGATTGTTTATGTTATTGCTCGCACCGAATTAAGCGGCGATATCGTAGGTGTTAAGCCTTGAATGGCGAGTTTTTTTAACTGCTTTTTTTAAATTTTCTCTATCTTGAGCGGTTTTTCCAACTCCGAGTTTTTGCGCTAATTGATCTTCAAATTCTGCTTTCTTTTGTTTAATTTCTTCGCCTTTTAATTCACGACCATCTCTTTTGTGCATCGTGAGCCTTCTTAGACGACTTTGGTTTTGATTTGCAGTATTCATTGGTCTTTCTTCTCTGAAAAGGTCAACGTATTTATTCACAAGTTCCTTATCACTTCCTTCTTCAACTCGATCAACGTCAAGGTCTTCAACGTCAATTGCGCGGCCTGTTGTTTCATCGAGGATTTGTGTGCCCTTGGAGTGTTCTGCGAGTTCTTTATTTAATTCTGCCATTCGGCTGTCTTTAAATTTTCCGCTTCTTTCTTCAAGGCCTTTTGCGCCTTCTGCAAGCTCGCTTCTTCGTATTAATGTTTCGAATATATCGACTATTTGATAACCTTCAACTTGTCTTTTTAGCTCGTCATTTCCTTGAAGTTTGTCGTCAAGCATTTTTAGTAAAGGATTTTCCATTTTTTGGATTTCTTGCATGCGTGCGAGAGATTGTTTGTCTTTTGGATTTAATTCAAGGATTTGTTGATGCAAGTGCATTTCTGCCTGCAAATTACCGTTTTCTTTAAATTGATCGGCAACTTTTCTTAAAGCTTTTATTTCAACGCGTTTTTTGAAATCAAGAACATTGTCTTCTGCGGTTTCTTGATTTTCCGCTGCATCAAGCGCTTTTTTTGTATCTTCAGGTTTCAATTTACTCATGAGCGCGATTCTTTCGTTCAAATCCATTTCGTAAAAACTGTTGTGTTTTTCTTGTGCGCTTTTTGGCATTGATTCAAATAAATCGAGCATTTTTTCTCTTCTTGGATCGTCGAGTTCGGATTTTTTAGCGTATTTTTTAAGATCTTCGGCGGAGAGTGTTTTTATCCACGCCTCGTATGCTCTTGCGGATTTATGCGCTAAGGTTCCGCGTTTTTCCATCGTCCCAACTTTTTTCGTTAAACCGTCGCGGTTTTTCATCATTTCATTTCCTTGTTCTTTTAATTGTGTGAGGATTTTTAATCTTTCTCTCAAATTTCCTTTCATAAACGCTTTTTCAAACGGCTTTCTTTGTGCTTCAGGAAGCGCTCTAAAATCAGCTAAAACCTGTTTTCTGATAGGTGCGTCGAGCGATGAATTTTGTAATAGTTTTTTCTTTTCAACGAGAGAAAGTTTTCGGAAATTGTGTCTCCACTTCACGATATAATCTTTATCTTCACTCATTGATTTCTTGGCTACCAGACCTTCTTCCGCGAATTTTTTAACTTTTGCCTCAAACTCTTTTCCAATTTTCACGTGCTCTTTTACCTCTTCGATTATTTTCTGCTTTTCTTCATAATCCGCTTCCCAAAAATGATATTGGTCTTGTACTTCTTTTGGTGCGTTGCTGTATGTTTTTTCAAATTGCTTAACTTTGGCTTCACATTGAGCAAAAGATGAAAGACATAGTTCAATAAATTTTATATCAAAATTTTTGTCTGAAACACTTTGTAATGCTTTTTGTTTTTCGCTCGAGCTTAAATATTTGCTTCCGTTAACGCGTTTCATATAGTCCTGTTTCAAATCTGCGCGCATGGAATCAATGATTTCTGTTTGCCTTCTTTTCGTTTTTGCATCTGCAAATTCGCGATCGAATTTCTTTTGTCTTGTAGGTGAAAATAAATTAAATTGTGCTTTTAATTCTTGTGCAACTTCTGCGACTTTTTCGGCTCCGGCTTCGGTTTTTCCTTCAAATCCCCATTCTTGAAGGAGTTTCTTTTGATCCGCCACCGAAGATTCTTTAAATCTCATTTCCATCATGCGAATTTCGCTTGCGTCATACTCTTTTGAACCTTCAAGCTTTTTCATGAAAGAGTTGTATTGTTTCATGACGGTTTCTAGCTCCGGCAGATATTCATCGCGCTTTTCGTGTCTTCGAAGTTTGTTGAATTCTTCCATGTGAGCAGGGGAGTTTCCAACGAGTTTTACAAGTTTATCTTGAAGCTCTCTTAGGCTGTCTATTTCTTGATCCACTTGCTTAAAATATGTTTCTTTGCCTTTGACGTCTTGCTGTTTGAATTCCTGTTTATATTCCGCGAGAGTATCTACATGGCGATCTTTATCTAGTCCAAAAAGTTCACGATTCGTATCCAGCTTTTCGAAATAGCTGTGAGTTAATTTTTGGGTATCAGCAACAGTTGCCGCCATTTCTTTATCAAGAGTTTTTAAACCCTTTCTGTCTTTGCTTATTTCTATATCAAGGAGTTTGTCTTTGTATCTTTTTTGCTCTTGCGCGCTTAAAACACCATCAGCCCTTTCGAGTCTTTCACGAATGTCGATGACTTGCCTTGTGAAGGCCTCTTGTTGTTCAAAGATATCTTGCGCGTCGACTTTGCCTTCAGATAAGGCATTTATATCGTCGTCGTTAAATGTATCTTGCTCGTCTTGTCTTTGAGCTCGATTTACGTTTGCCATAGTCGTTTTATACGTTTCTTATGTTAGCCGGCCGATTATACCGCACATGCAGAGAAACCGCAATTTAAACATAAAAGACAACCTTCGCCAACTTGAACTTCGTTTTTACATTCAGGACATTTTTTTTCTTTGAGTATTTCAAGCTTGCTTAAGGCTTTGTGATTTCTGTGTCCGAATTCGTCAATAACCGGCGAGCTCATGCTGATAATTGGTGGAGGAATGACTTCTTCAAGAGTGACTTTGTTTACAGGTTTTTTGAGGGTTTGAGGTGGAGTTATGTGCGCGTGTGGAGCTTGCATTGGCACGGTTACTGTTTCTTCTTTTTTGTTTACCCTTCCGATGTTCAAAACCTGTGCTTCACGGCTTTGGTCTCGATAAATTGTGATTCCTTTGCAATGCAATTTGAATGCGAGCCAATATGAATTTTTGATGTCTTCAATTGAGGCTGTTGCAGGGAAGTTGATTGTTTTTGAAACCGAGCTGTCTGTATATTTTTGGAAAGCGGCTTGCATTCTAACGTGCCACTCAGGAGCTATATCTTGCGCAACAACGAATGTGTGTCTGATGTCTTCAGGCAAATCCGTCATGTGTTGGATTGTGCCGACTTTTGCGATTTCCGTCATTAAGTCTTGGCTGAAAAGTCCGCGTCTTCTCATTTCTTCTTCAAAAAATCTGTTTGTATAAATGAATTCCGTGCCGTCCATGACATTTTTGATGTATGAGATGGCGAAGTTTGGTTCAAGTCCTCCAGAGGCTTCCGCGAGCATTCCAATCGTTCCGGTTGGTGCGATGGACGTGACACATGCATTTCTAATTTTCATGCCTTTTGCTTCATATTCCGAGCCTTTCCATGCAGGGAAAGTTCCGCGAGTTTCTGCGAGTTTTATGGAATATTTGATTGCTGCGTCATATATGTATTTCATGATTTTTTCGCCCCATGCAATTCCTTCTTCCGAATCATATGCAACGCCGAGTTGGAAGAGAACGTCTGCAAATCCCATAATTCCAAGTCCGATTTTGCGTGTGCGTCTTGAATTTTCTGCGATTTTATCAATTGGATAGTGATTTGCGTCAATGACGTTATCAAGAAAGTGTACGCATTTTTCAACAAGCGCGTCGAGTTTTTTCCAGTCCAAGTCTTTTCTATCGGTTGTGATGACTTTGTTTAGATTGATTGAGCCGAGATTACAGGATTCGTAAGGCAATAATGGTTGTTCGCCGCATGGATTTGTGGCTTCAATTTCACCTAAATGCTTTGCCGGATGTTTTGCGTTTGCTTCGTCGATGAAAATTAATCCCGGGTCGCCGTTTTTCCATGCATTAGCCAGAATAATATCAAAAACCATTTGTGCAGGAAGAGTTTTGATTGGTTGTTTTGTGCGTGGATTCAAAAGTTCATATTCTTCATTTTTCTCAAGTGCTTCCATGAATTTATTTGTGATTGCGACAGAAATGTTGAAGTTGGTGAGAGTTTTCATGTCTGCTTTGCAGTTGATGAAATCAAGAATATCCGGATGATCAACGCGAAGAATGCCCATGTTTGCGCCACGTCTTTTGCCACCTTGTTTAATGACTTCTGTTGCGGCATCAAAAACTTTCATAAAGCTGACGGGACCGGAAGAAACGCCTGTTGTGGATTTGACTGTGTCATTTGAAGGGCGAAGTCTGGAAAAGGAAAAGCCTGTTCCTCCACCGGATTTGTGAATGAGGGCTGCGTTTTTTAATGTATCAAAAATTCCTTCCATGGAGTCTTCAACCGGCAAAACAAAGCACGCGGAAAGTTGTCCGATGTTTGTTCCTGCGTTCATTAAAGTAGGGGAATTTGGCATAAACTCGAGGTTTGCGATCATATCAAAGAATTCTTTGCTGGTTTTTTTGACGTCGCCATTATAGTTTTTGTCCATTTCGGCAATGCTATCTGCGATTCTTTTGATCATATCTTCCGGAGTTTCTTTAAGATCGCCGTTTTCATCTTTTAATAAATATCTTTTTTCAAGAACTTTGAGGGCGTTCATGGAGAAATTGAGATTGTTTTCGCCCATTCCTTTGCCTAAAATAAGTTCTTTTTGGATTCTTTCATCGGCGCGTTTTTGTCTGTATAAAATGTATGCTTTTGCAGTTTTTGCATGTCCGCCTTCAATTAAAATCTTTTCAACAAGATCTTGAATTTGTTCGACATTTGGAATGTCTGTATCTTTTTTGAAAAATACTTCCAAAACTGCTGTGACTTGATTCGCGATTTGCTCTGCTGAGTGCTTGTCGTCACCTCCGACGGATTGAACTGCTTTCCAGATGGCAGAGACGATTTTTGCTTGGTCAAAATCTGCGATTCGGCCGTCACGTTTGATGATTTTTTTGATTGGGGACATATGATAGAAAGTTACAAGTTACAAGATTCAATTTACAAACAATTTGAGAGTGTGGTTCAAGCATGAAAAGAACAGCTCAGGGTGATTTACTGAGCAACTCTAACTATATTACGGAGCGTTTTTTTATCAATAGAATTTATGCCGAATTCGTTGCATGAAATCGCATATATAGTGTTTCATATACAGTCGGGCACACAACCTGTTGTGGAAGCTATATATACTACCAAATTAAAAAAATCTTGTGAAGAGCATTGTTTGAAATGGGGTTGCGAAGAAGAGGGAAAGATTGCAGATGAGAAAAATCAAAGGATTATTTAAGCTTGCCGCGTGGTGCAAAGCTATGTCGTTTTAACTTTTTTTAAAGCTTCGCTCATTTCATATTTACCGTAAGTTTGAGGAAGTGACTCAATGTATGCGTGTAAGCGGTTTCTTTGAGCTTCTGAAAGTGGGCTTAACTTCCCTATGATTTTTGTTTTAAAGTCATGTTTCATTTTTGTGTCAGTTATCATAGGAAAAAAATCTTCAAATGACAAATCGTGCATTTTTCCGAATATGTTTTCAATAATGCGATAATGGCCGTTTGAAATGCTGCCTCTTGGGTCGTCGCTAGACCGAATTTTTAAAAGATATTGTATTTCTTCGATCTTTGTAGGATCAATGTATTGAGTTAACGAGTCGACTCTTGGAGAGTAGTTGGTGGCTTTTACCGCTAATCCGATTCGAACTTGATAAGGAAGGTCAGGATTTTCTGCTAGAATTCCTTTAATGCCTTCATCGCCATACCAAATTGTTTTGTCTATGATTTTGCCTCTTACTAAAGGCGGAACGTCTTCCGATAATATAAAAGCTTTGAACCCTTCCGGGTCCTCCTCGCAATCTATTCTTTGCATGATTTCAATCAGTAATAATTTAACAAATATTGATTCGGATTTGTTCATTAAGGTTGATTTAACGTCACTGAATTCTACCCTTGCACCAAAGCGCTCCATAATGCGTATATGATCAAACCAAACCAGCCCATCAGATTTATCCAATTCTTTTATGGAGGCGATAATGTCTTTTGGATCAAGCGGCATTGGTTTTGCTTTTGCTTTTGAGCTTTTTTCGTCAGTTTGATCTCTTTTTTTGAGCTGTCTCCATAATGCAATACGAAGTTCGTGGCTTGTATCAGGCAATAAATCATCTTTTCTTAATCGTAAAATCAATGGAATAAGGTCTTCTCTTTTTGCTTGTCTGGCGCAATAAAGATATACCCTTAAAAGAAGGTTTTGTTGACCCGTTTGTTCATACAATAGACTTAAACAGGCTTGTGGATTTTGCTTGAGTTGTTCTAAAAAAGTAGAGTCCGTTGTATTCAAAAAATCAGACATATCAAAATCATCAACGGCAAAGGCTTTTAGCGATTCCAATAGGAAAAATTGATCTAAGTAACGCGCTGTTTCAAAAAAGTATGGGACTTCTCCCGCTAGGTCTCTGCTTGTGCCAACTGCAAGCGGACTGCTTTTGGATTCAAGGGTAAAACTACCACCGGCACCTTGATGATTCATATACTTAAAAGCGAAGACGGTTTTTTTATGACCAAGGCCGTAAAATTGCTCTATGTAACCCTCATCCATCATTTTACTGGAAACCGTAACGTGATGATGATTGCTGGCTATATTAACAAGGTCGTGGCAACCTTCCAATTCAGCGTTTAAATAAAGTAGATTTGTGCAATGTTCTTTGTTTACCGGTATGCCGCCTTCTATCCCAGACCTGAGCTCCGCTACACCGGCATCAATGTCTACTCCCAGTTCGGCTTCTTCATAACGATTTATTATATTGCTTTGAACGGAGCTGTTCGGGTCTCTATTTTGATTACTTCCTTGCAATTTCATTTCAATTTCAAGCCCCATTCCAGATATGCTGTGATGCCAAAGAGTTGTAATGTGCCTTGTCATTATCTTGGATTCATTTTTATCGATTCCAGGCGCGTTTGCTAAAAGTGTTTTTACTCTTTCTAACATTGCTTCTTTGGATTCATCGCGAAAAGTGAATGTCTTCATATCCCATATTTTATTTCGCCATTTTTTTGGCATGCCTTCAATTTCTTGAATGCTTTTTAAAGTGACTTTGCGATTACTTGCTGTTGCCAGGTTAACTTGAGCACCAATTACGTTTGTTTCATTCATTGCTTCTTCCGATAAAGTCGTTACATTTTCGGCGATATCGGCAAGTGATCTATTTGCGTAGGATATTTCTGCGTGATAAGCGTTTTGTAATTCCGGAAAACGATTAAGTAAGATTTGAGCCAAGTCTCCCGATAGTCGATGTTGTGATTGCAGTGTTTTTAAAATAACTTCCGCTTGCTCTTGGGCTATTGATTTGAAATTAATTTTTAAAATGTGTTCAAAAAAGAAAGCCGTTTCAAAGTCGTCCGTATCAAGATGCTTAATAAAATCCGGTATAAGAGGTTTCCAGTCTATTCCTTTAGCAAAGCTTTGAAGATGGAAGAGCATTTTAAGTACGCTTTCTCTTGCTGATCGAGCCGCTTTAGAACTTAATAGGTTAAGTAGGGTTTGTATAAATTCTATGAAAGCACTTTCGTTTTCAATGGAGAAAGGATTGAGGCCCTCGCGTTCATTTCTTTGAAATGGATTATCGCCTTGCACTCCTGAACATCGCTCAAAGAGTTTTTGAGCATCGGCTTTATTTGTTCCGCTTGTGAATTTATCCAGAGCCGCTAGAACTGTTTTATGGAGTAAATCTTGAGTTGCTTTATTCGGCTTAAGGTTAGCAGGCGTTATAGGTCTAATCGTGTGAAGATCAGGCATGGCTGCTTCGCCTTTTAACACGTTGGCAAAATCAATGCGCGATAGAGTTTCATGCGTTACCGCATCTAGTGCCGGTTGTTGTGATTTTGGAACGTGAATAAGCTCATCTGGAGCAGTCGTTCCATCAGGAAGTACGATGTTGCCTTTATGGTCACGAAAAACAATTCTGCCACTGTTCGGTTTTCCACCTGCAAGCCAAAGCCCGGTGTTTTCATCACGTTCAAATTCTCTATCGTCAGGTTTTTGATGTCTGTTCATTGACAAGTTTAATATATCATTATATTTTACCCTATTTTAGGCTAAAATGCAAGCTTGGAGGCGAGGCAAGAAGGATTGCGAATGAGAAAGTCTAAAATCCAAATTAATCCAAATGAATGGGAAATGATAAAGATTGAATGGCAAAAGGGGCGAGTGGGCGAAATTGAGCTTGCTTCGTCTGGAACAGCGTTTTAATCTTCGTCTGTTGGGCCTTTTTCTATTAACCCCATTGCCACTGCGGCTTCATGTCTTTTGTTGCGTAATAATAAAAATATTGCGTCTGGGCTAGGATAGCCCGCAGATCGTTCCGCTTCTATTACGGCATCTAATATAATTGATGGAGTTTCAGCTGCATCGTGAATGCTTATCGCTGGATTGCCTGCCAAATTTATCCCTATACCAAGGCATTCTTTAACTGCTCCTGCTATCGTTACTTGCAGCATTCCACCGTTTACTCTTGGAGCATTTGGTTCTCCAAATAATTGACTTGTGCGAAGACGGATTTGTCCATCTAAAAGTGCTTTTGCTGCTTCTGCATGATTTTCTGGTCTAAACATTTCTTCTGGAATCGTTGTTAAGAACGCTCCTACTACGTCAGGGTTTATCGGTTCTGGTCTATTTGTTGTTCGTGGTGACATTTTGATTGATTTAAATTATAGGAATTTAGTTTAATCTTGGTTGTATTCATTTGTCAACTTGTTGTATAGGCTTAATGTATAGGTGAAAATTGAGCTCATTTCGAAATGGAAATCTATGTCGGGATATGGATTGATTTTTATGCAAATTTTTCTGAGCTTGTCACGTGACGGAATTCTATATCGTACAATAAGACGGGAATTTCGTAATAATTTTTTGCCGCGCGGCAAGTTTTTTAACGTTCCAGCTTTATTTTTGGCATACATAAAAAACCGGCGGATTTGTTCTAACGTCCGTTTTAGAAATTTGTAGATTTCCGTTGATTTCAAGAATTTTAAATCCTGTCTTCTTGATTTCACGTTTAACTTCTTTTATGGATGGAATGTGGATGTATTGGCGTGTTTTATAAGTTTTTTGTTTATCGCTTGATTCTCGTTCGAAGAACCTGTCTCCAAAATCTTGTTCCGGAATATTGAATCCGATTGGTTTCAAAATGTAGAGCCTAATCCATTGTTTAATCCAGAAGAAAGAGAATGGTACATTGAAAACTCGCGGATGAGTTGTAAAGATAAAAATTCCATCTTTTTTTAAAATTTTATGCGCTTCCTTGAGCGCTTTTAGTCTATTTTCGCTTCCCGGAATTTGAGTCCATCCTTGATTCGAAAAAAGCGCATAATCAAAGCAATTTTTATCAAATTTAAGATTGGTGGCATCGCCTACTTTATAATCAATTTTCATATTCATTTCTTTGGCAATTTTTTTTGCATTTTTAATCATTTCAGGAACAAGATCTATGCCAATTATTTTGAAGCCCATTTTTGAAAGAGGTATTGTGGTTCTTCCGGTCCCACAGCCAATATCTAAGACTTTTGCATCTTTTTTTGTGAAGTATTTTTTGATGAAGTGATCTTCGGAAATCCACAGCCCTTCTTTTGCTTTTTGGATATAAAGAAGTTGGGCATTTTTCCCGGCAAATTCTTCAATTACTAGTTTTTGGAGGTTGGTTTTCATCTTTTATTCGCTGTCCATGTAAAATCTTTGTCCCCAAAATGAAATAAAATAATAATCTTCAGAGCAAGCATCTACTTTTGCTCCAAACGGTGTCCATTTAACATTCAAACATGAACCATCGCAATCGCAAGTACTTTTTGTCTTTTTGAAATTCTTCGAATCATTTCCTTGAAAGAAACTATTTTCCATAATATTTTCTCCGTTATCGATCCAAAGCCAAGGCGCCGTAAAAACGAGAGCAAGCAGGACGAGAACTGAAATACCAATTATTGTTTTTTTCATGTTATTGATTCGTTAGGTTAATAAAATTTTTGATAACTTATATTTATATGAACTATTTTTTCCCTTTCACCGCACAATTCTCGCAAGGGAAGTATTTGCTGATGTAAAAGTGCGCGAGTTCTTCGACAAGTGGGAGGCAGGAAGGGTCGCCTTTGCCGGCTTTGGTGCGTTCGACGACTTCTTCAAAGCTTTTTGCGCCGTGGAGGACTGCGTCTTCGATGTCTTTGTCTGTGATTTTGAGGACTTTATCAATCATGCGGGAACCTTCGGCGACGACGCGTGAGCCTTGTTTTGTGTTTCTGAAATAATCGTTGATTGCGGCTTTTAAAGCCTTATCGCCGAGAACCGAGCAGTGGATTTTGCGCGATGGAAGACCGCCAAGACGTTTCAAAATATCCATTTGGCTTATTTGCAGGGCTTTTTCGACTTTCATTCCGCCTTTTTCAACGAGCATAACGGATAAAACTGATGTTGATGCGATTGCTGATGCGCATCCAAAGGTTTGCCAGCCGCATTTTTTGATGCGATCGGTTTTTTGGTCGATAAGAAGCCAAATTTTCATCATGTCGCCACATGCGGGACTGCCAACCATGCCAACTCCGTTCCATTTGAAAGTTGGTTTTCCTTTTATTACAAAGTTTTTTGGATTTAAAAAGTGTTCTTTGACGATTCCGGAATAAAGCCACGGAGTGCCTTTAAACGAGATTACGTCGGGCGATTTATTTAATTTTTTCATCGTGTGTATTTTAAATTGATAGGGGACATTGCGCGGAGATGCGCGACTATTTTTGCGAGTGTTGCGATTGTATATTCGATTTCTTTTTCTGTTGTGTTTTTGCCGAGCGTAAGGCGCAAACTGCCATGAATGATTTCATGCGGGAGGCTGATTGCGCGGAGGACGTGCGACGCTTCGAGCATTTTTGAACTGCAGGCAGAGCCGGTGCCTGTGCAAATGTTCATCTGATCCAGATAAAGAACCAATGCTTCTCCTTCAATGTCGAAAATTGATATATGAATGTTGTTTGGAAGTCTTTGAGTTGGGTGGCCATTTACAATTATTTTTTTAATGCTTTTTTGAATTCCGGAAAGCAGTTTATCACGGAGTTTTTTTATGCGTGGAACTTCGGTTTTTATTGATTTTTGAGCCAAATCTAATGCTGTTGCAAAGCCGACAATTCCCGCGACATTTTCCGTTCCTGCGCGGATTCCAAATTCTTGATGGCCTCCATAAATCAGCGGTTCTATTTTTGTGTTTTTTCGTAAGTAAAGTGCGCCGACTCCTTTTGGTCCGTAAATTTTGCTACCATTTAAAGTTAGCAAATCAACGCCGAGCGCATTCACATCAAGTGAAAGTGACCCTGCCGCTTGGCATGCGTCTGTGTGGAAATAGGGGAGTCCGGTTTCTTTATTGCGTTTTTTTGCGATTATTTTGCCGGCTTCTGCGATTGGTTCGATTGTGCCAATTTCATTATTTGCATACATAATGCTGACTAAAATTGTTTCCGGTTTTATTGCTTTTTCGAGTTCTTTTAAATCGATTAAGCCGTTTTTATCAACGCTTAAGTACGTGACGTCAAATCCCGCTTTTTCGAGAGCTTGGCACGTTTCCAAGACCGCAGGATGCTCGATTTTTGTTGTTATTATGTGTTTGCCGTATTTTTGGTTTGCTTTTGCCGTTCCGATGATTGCGAGATTATCCGATTCCGTTCCGCTTCCTGTGAAAATAATTTCGCCCGCGTTGCAGTTTAAATATTTTGCGATTATGGTTCTTGCGTGGTCGATTGCTTCGCGAGCTTCATATCCATATGAATACATTCCGCCCGGATTCCCAAAATCATTTTTTAAAAATGGTTCCATTTCTTTTAAGACTTTTGGGTCGATTGGCGTTGTTGCCGCATTATCGAGATAGATGCGGGTTTTATAAGGTTTTATATTTAAATATTCCATAGATTGTTGTTGATAATAATGCTCAGCGTAAGAGCTGTGCTGGCATCCTTTATTTTACCTTGTTTTAGCAATTTAAGCACCTTTTGTTTGCTGAAAAGAAGGGGACTTATTTGCTCATTTTCATCAAGATTTTGTTCGTGAGTTTTTATGGCGCCATATCCGATAAAAAGATGCATTTTATTATTTAAAATTCCTGATGCCGCGTGAAATTCACCGATTTTTTTGAGAGATTTTATGCTATATCCGGTTTCTTCAAGCAGTTCACGTTTTGCGCATAATTTTATTGATTCGTTTTTATGTGTAAGTCCGCCGGCTGGTAGTTCAAAGCCAATTGTTTCAACGGGGTGGCGATATTGCTCCACCATGACAAGGCGATTTTCTTTTGTGAAAGCCGCAATCATGGCATAGTCCAATTTTTCGATAACGAAATAATCTTTTGCGATTTTTTCGTTTTCCATCAGGCAATCGTCTTTGCGTATTGCAAGATATTTATTACGCAGAACGTATTTTGATTTAATTGTTTTCCATGTCTTCATGGCTTCATTTTACACTAAATTTGACTTAATTTCTAAAATACATATACTAGATTGCGTACTTTTACGTATTCATGGCGCTATCGTCTAGTGGTTAGGACACCAGGTTTTCATCCTGGGAACCGGGGTTCAATTCCCCGTGGCGCTACCAGCCTTGAAATTCGAAATACGAGAAGAGCTTTCAAAAAGTTGGTTATTTTGCTAAAATTAGGTTGTTTTCTAATTTTATTTTATGAAATTGTCTATTGTGAAGTTTTCTGAGGGAAAAGCGAAAAAAACGGTTGTAAATTCTTCAAAAATTGAAGGATATAAAGTTGTATGTGATAGGGGCGTTAAGATTAAGGCTCGTCGTATAGCTTTAAGATTTTGTTCATGAAATATTTTTCGGATAAAAATTATATTTATTATCCAAATACCAATATTCCTGTAAATAAATTGGGGGTAAAAAACGCTGAAGAGATTGGAGAGTTGGAAGTTCAGTTGTTTTTGAAAACATATGAGCATTTCCATGAAAATTTGGATGAAAATATTGTTTTTAATCAAAAATATTTAAAAGATTTACACAAATTTGCATTTTTTAAGTTGTATTCATGGGCTGGGAAATATAGAGATAAAAATATTTCGAAAGATAGTACGGTTTTTTGTCAGGCTGTGCACCTGAGGGATCAGATGAATGGAATGTTTTTAGAATTCGAGAAGGATTGTTATTTAAAGGATTTTCGAAACAAACCCGTTGATGAATTCGCTTCAAAAATTGCTTATTACATGTGTGAATTGATTGCATTGCATCCGTTTTTTGAATTAAATGGAAGGACTATTCGATTATTTTTCGATATGGTTGCTGTTTATAATGGCTATGAATATATTGATTATAGGGACATTGGTGATAAAAAAGATAATGCGTTTATTCAAGCTTCAAGGCGTTGCATGAGCGGTGATTGTAACTTGATGAAGAAAATTATTTTAAAAGGTTTAAAAAAAGGAAGATAAAACTATGAATTTTTTTATTTTTCATGGCACGGGCGGTCGTCCGGAGGAAAATTTTTTTCCTTGGATTAAAAATGAGCTTGAAAAATTGGGGCATATGGTTAATGTTCCGCAGCTTCCAGATGCAGATAAGCCGGACTTTGATAAATGGTTTAATTTTCTTGAAAAATATGAAAAAGATTTTGGGTTGGATACGGTTTTGATTGGGCATAGCTTAGGTGGCGCGGTTCTTTTGCGTGAGCTTGAAAAGATCCCAAATAAAGTTAAGGCCGCTTTTATTATCGCGGCGCCGATTGGCGTTTCTATAACCAAATATTATGAGACGGATAAGCCGTTTATCGCGCATCCATTCGATTGGAATAAAATAAAAAACAGTGCCGAAAAATTTGTTGTTTTTCACTCAGATAACGATCCTTTCGTGCAGTTAATAAACGGGCAAGAGCTTGCGAAAAATCTTGGTATAGAGCTTACGTTTGTGCTTAATGCGGGGCATTTTAATACGGCTGCGGGGTATGCGAAATTTGAATTATTGCTTCAAAAAATAAAAGAAGTTATCTAAGCCAGTCGTGTAAGTATCAGCGAATTAGTTTCCATTTATAAAAGAAGGGATTAGGTTTTTGGTGCATAACCTAAACCCAATCCCAATGACAGAATATCAATTAAATAGTTTGTTGGAAATGAAAGAAAGAATA
>Ga0209211_10000275_pt1 | contig 113788 bp, 132 predicted proteins | sample RifGroA2_FD_183992 | JGI IMG/M metagenome (GOLD analysis project Ga0209211, IMG submission 183992) | Groundwater microbial communities from Rifle, Colorado, USA - Groundwater A2 (SPAdes) (version 2) | ecosystem: Environmental > Aquatic > Deep subsurface > Groundwater | place: Rifle, Colorado...
TTTGCAGCGCCATTTTGGTCTCGGCCTTGCGCCATTGCCACAGGCCGAGCGAAATGAACGCCGGCAACAGGAAGGCAAGCAACAGACCGCCGAGGATCGCCGACTGCTTGCGGCTGGCCCTTGCCGCTCGGCCCGGCCGGCGCGCATACTGGGTCACGGAAATTCCTGCGGAGGCGTCGCCCATGCTCAAGCTGCTGGTTGTTTTGCTGTTGTTGGCCATCGTCGGCAGCCTGTTCTCCGGGCTCTTCTATCTTTACCGCGACCGGGGCGCCGGCGAGCGGACGGTGCGGGCGCTGACCCTGCGCATCGGGCTGTCGATTGCGCTCTTCCTCGTGCTGCTCGCTGGGTTCAGGTTCGGTCTCATTCCCGGCTACACCCAGTAAACGAAGATGAAGAGGATCAGCCAGACCACATCGACGAAGTGCCAGTACCAGGCCACCGCCTCGAAGGCGAAGTGGCGCTCGGCGCTGAAATGGCCGCTCAGGCTGCGCAGCAGGATGACGGCGAGCATGATGGTGCCGAGCGTAACGTGGAAACCGTGGAAGCCGGTCAGCATGAAGAAGGTCGCCCCGTAGGCCCCGGCCCCCATGGTCAGGCCGAGTTCGGTATAGGCGTGGTGGTATTCGTAAGCCTGGAAGCCGAGGAAAGTGCTGCCGAGCAAAACCGTCGCCGCCAGACCGAGCGCCAATTGCTTGCGGTTATTGCGCAACAGCCCCCAGTGCGCCCAGGTCACGGTGGCGCCGGAACTGAGGAGCAGGGCGGTATTGAGCGCTGGAATGCCCCAGGCGCCCATCGGCGTGAAGGCGGCGCCCTTCGGCCCGCTGGTCGGCCAGGTGCCGGCGAATTCGGGCCACAGGCTGAAGCCGTGGGCGCCTTCCATGCCGCCCAGGGTCGGCACCGAAATGACCCGGACGTAGAACAGCGCGCCGAAGAAGGCGGCGAAGAACATCACCTCGGTGGCGATGAACCAGATCATGCCGTAGCGGAAGGAGCGGTCCTCCCAGTCGCGGTAGGATCCGCTCTGCGACTCGCCGATGACCTTGCCGAACCAGCCGAACAGGACATAAAGGATGACCGCCGTGCCGCCGAACATGAACCACTTGCCCGGGCCGAAATTGTTGAGTAACTGGATGAAGCCTAGGGCGAGCAGGAACATGCCGGCCGAGAGGATGACCGGGTACAGGCTGGGCTGGGGAACGAAATAGTGATCCGCGTGTGCGGCGTGGGCTGGACTGGTTTTCATCGTGCCTCCCTGCTGCTGGTCAGTGTCTGGCGCTGTCCGTCAACGCTGAAAAAGGCGTAGGACAGCGTGATGTGGCGAATGCTACGGTCGACCTCGGGTTTGACGATAAAAGCCAGCGGCATTTCGCGCGCCTCGCCCGGTCCCAGCGTTTGCTGCGAGAAGCAGAAACACTCGATCTTCTCGAAATGCTGCGCCGCCTGGCCGGGCGTCACGCTCGGCACGGCCTGGCCGACCACCGTGCGATTCGACGTGTTGCGCACCAGGTAGCTGACTTGCTGCATCTCGCCCGGGTGGATGTCGAGGCTGATGGTCAGCGGACGCATATCCCAGGGCAGGCCGGGCATGACAGTGCCGGTGAATTCGACGCGGACGGTGCGCCCGGTGTCGACCTTCGATGCCGGGGCGGCCGCAGTCTGCAGACCGCCGACCCCGAAACCGTCGCGGATCACGCCTGACCCGCCACCCGGGCCGGCCGTCTTGCCATTGAAACCGGTAGCCGCGCAGAGCACGTCATAAAGCGGCACCAGTGCGAAGGCAAAAACGAAGGCCCCGGCCACCATCAGCAGCAGCTTGCCGATCAGGCGATTGTGGCGAGCAGCGGTGGGTTGGGCCTGTGCCATGGGGCTAACGCTTGATGAACAAGCCGATGAGATAAATGACCAGCACGACGGCACCAAGCAGCCAGCCGAGACGCCGCGACGCAGTGCGGCGGCGGGCGAGGTCGGCGTCCGAGAAGGCCGGGGTCATCTGCTCCTCGCTCATTTGATCACCGGCTGGATTTCCCAGCTATGGTGCGGCGGCGGCGAGGAAAGCTCCCATTCCAGCCCCTCCGCGCCTTCCCAAACCTGGCTGTCCACCTTCGGGCCGCCCCGCACGCAACACCAGATATTCCAGGCAAAGAGCAGTTGGCTGATGCCGAGGATAAAGGCGCCGACGGTCGACAGGGCGTTAAATTCGGCGAACTGCAGCGCATAGTCGGGAATGCGCCGCGGCATGCCGGCCAGGCCGAGGAAAAATTGCGGCAGGAAGGTCAGGTTGAAGGAAACGACAGTCAGCCAGAAATGCAGCTTGCCGAGCTTCTCGCTGTACATGTGGCCGGTCCATTTCGGCAGCCAGTAATAGACGCCGGTCATCACGCCCATGATGCCGCCGGCGAACAGCGCGTAATGGAAGTGGGCGACGACAAAATAGCTGTGATGGTACTGGGCATCGGCCGCGACGTCGGCGAGGATCAGCCCGGTCAGGCCGGCAATGCCGAACAGGACGATGAAGCCGACGGCGAACAGCATCGGCGTCTCGAAAGTCATCGCCCCCTTCCACATGGTGGCGATCCAGCAGAAGAACAGCACGGCCAGCGGCAGCGAAATGGCCATCGTGCTGAACATGAAGTAGATCAGTGCCGGCACCGGCATGCCAGCCGTGAAGAAGTGGTGCGCCCAGACGATGACCGAGAGCAGGCCGATGGCGATGAAGCTGTAGACCTGCGCCTTGTAGCCATAGGCCGGCTTGCGCGAGAAGGTGGACAGCACGTGCGGCATCAGCCCCCACACTGGCAGCAGCAGGATGTACACCTCGGGGTGGCCGAAGAACCAGAACAGGTGCTGGAAGAGGATGGGGTCGCCACCACCGGCCGCATCGAAGAAATGGGTGTCGAAATGGCGGTCGGTCAGCAGCATGGTCACCGCGCCGGCCAGCACCGGCAGCGTGGCGATGAGCAGGAAGGCGGTGATCAGCCAGCCCCAGGCGAAGAGCGGCAGCTTCATCATGGTCATGCCCGGGGCGCGCATGTTGAAGATGGTGACGATGATGTTGATCGACCCCATGATCGACGAGATGCCGAGGATATGCACGGCGAGGATGGCGAAATCGACGCCCATGCCGCCCTGCACCGAGAGCGGCGCGTAGAAGGTCCAGCCGGTGGCCAGCGCGCCGTCGCCGATGCCGAACAGGGCCAGCGTGAAGGGCAGGGTGAGCAGGATGGCGGCCGGCGGCAGCAGCCAGAAACCCCAGTTGTTCAGGCGGGGCAGCGCCATGTCGGGGGCGCCGATCATCAGCGGCAGCATCCAGTTGGCGAAGCCGGTGGCAGCCGGCATCAGCGCGGCGAAAATCATCACCAGCGCATGGACGCCGATCAGCTGGTTGAAGAACTCCGGCTGCATCAGCTGCAGGCCGGGCGAGAACAACTCCGCGCGCACGGCGAGGATCATCAGCCCGCCGACGAAGAACATGATCAGCGAGAAAGTCAGGTACATCGTGCCGATGTCCTTGTGATTCGTCGTCGTCAGCCAGCGCAGCAGGCCGCCATGGTATTCACCGGCGGGGTGTTCGGCAGTATGGGTGGTGGCTGTGCTCATCGCTCGTCTCCTAGCGCAGGGACTTGATCTGGGCTGGCTGGATCATGTCGCCCATCTGGTTGCCGAAACTGTTGCGTTCGTAGGTGATGACGGCCGCCAACTCAACATCGGACAGGCTGGCGCTGAACGCCTGCATGGCCGTGCCGGCCTTGCCGTGCAGCACCCGGTCGACATGGCTGTCCGGGATGACCTTGCCGTTCATGTCGAGCAGCGGTCCATTGACGATCTTGCTGCCAGCCAAGGCCGGGAAGGCCGGCGGCAAGCCCTTGCCGTCGGGCTGGTGGCAGGCGGCGCAGACTTTTTCATACACCGCCTTGCCCTCGGCGACCAGTTCGTCCTTGCTCCAGGTCCGCTCGGCCCCGCCGGCCGCCGCCTTGGCCTCGGCTTTCTGCGTCTCCACCCAGGCGAGGTACTCGGGTTCCGGCACGGCATGAACGACCACCGGCATGAAGCCGTGGTCCTTGCCGCACAGTTCGGCGCACTGGCCGCGGTAGATGCCGGGTTTTTCAATCAGCACCCAGGTTTCGCGCAGGAAGCCGGGAATGGCGTCGCGTTTGACACCGAATTGCGGCACCCACCAGGTATGAATGACATCGGTCGAGGTGAGCAGGACGCGCACCTTCTTGCCGACCGGCAGGACGACCGGCTTGTCAACTTCGAGCAGGTAATGGTCGCCCTTGGCTTCAGCGTTGCTGATCTGGTCGCGCGGCGTGGCCAGCGTGCTGATGAACTTGACGCCGGACTCGGGGTATTCGTACTGCCATTTCCATTGCATGCCGGTGACCTTGAGCACCATGTCGGCCTTGGTCTGCGTGTCTTCCATGTTGATGATGGCCTGCACGGCCGGAATCCCCATCAGCACGAAGTCGATGAACAACAGGATGGCAAAGGGAATCAGCGCCCAGAACCATTGCAGGGCACCGGTCGGCCCGGTGAACTTGGCCGGCGCGTGGCCGCTGCTTTTCCGGTGCCTGATCATCGAGTAGATCATGATGGCGAACACCACCACGAACAGGATGGTGATGATCAGCATGAACTCGTTGTGGATGTGCAGCGTTTCCCGGGCGATGGGCGTAACCGGCTCGGGGAAGTTGAAGTTGTAGGCCGCGCTGGCGGCACCCGGCAGGAGCAGGGCAGAAGGAGGGAAAAGGCTGCGCAACAGCCAGGCAACAGGATTAGGATCTGCGCTTCGCGCAGTTTGAGCCTCAAGCGTGCAACTCGCCATTCCGTTCCCTCCCCTTGTGAGAACTGACCTCCAAGGATGAGAATCAATGTTCCGGAAATAGTTCAGAAAAATTTTCATGATCAATCGCCGCCTCTTTCTTGCCCTGTCCGCAGCTGCCTTGCTCTCCTGCCGGCGGCCACCGGTGACCTTTCTCAACACCGATCTGACCGGCGCCACTTTCGGCCGTCAGTTGGCATTGGTCGATCACCAAGGCCAGTCGCGCTCGCTGGCTGACTTTCAGGGCAAGGCGACCGTGGTCTTCTTTGGCTACACCTCCTGCCCGGATATTTGCCCGACCATGCTGGCCCGGCTGGCTGACGTCATGAAGGCACTCGGTGGCGATGCCGAGCGGGTTCAGGTGCTGTTCGTCACGGTCGATCCGGAGCGGGACAGCGCGGAACGGCTGAAGGCTTTCGTGCCGTGGTTCTACCCGACATTTCTTGGCCTGCGCGGTGATGCCGCGCAGACCAGGGCGGCGACCGAAGAGTTCCGCGTCTTTGCCGCGCGCAAGCCGGTCGAAGGCGAACTGGGCTATGTCATCGACCATTCGACGGGCGCCTACGTGTTCGATCCGGCCGGTCGTCTGCGGCTTTATGTCAAGGATACGAGCAGTGTTGATGACATCACTGCCGACCTCCGCCTGTTGCTGCAGGGCAACTAGGGCGAGCCCATCCGCTAGCGCTATACTTGCGGCCCTTCCGCCCCCTCTTTTTGGCCACCGTTTTATGAGCGATACATTTTTTTGCCTGCGGATTTTTTCCGGCGAGTTGGCATGAGCGACGAAGCCGCACTCGGTCTCGGCGACGAGTTTTTCATGCGTGAGGCGATGTCGCTGGCGCGTGCTGCCGAGTGTCTCGGCGAGGTGCCGGTGGGCGCCGTTGTGGTCCTCAACGGGGCCATTGTCGGCCGTGGCTTCAATTCGCCGATTGGCGAGAGCGATCCGACGGCCCATGCCGAAATTGCCGCCTTGCGCGATGCGGCGCGGGTGCTCGGCAATTACCGTCTGCCAGGCTGCGAACTGTTTGTCACGCTCGAGCCATGCGCCATGTGTGCCGGGGCCATCATGCATGCGCGGATCAGCCGCGTCATTTACGGAGCGCGTGACGCCAAGACCGGCGTGCATGGCAGCGTCGTCGACCTGTTCGGCGTTGAGCGGCTGAATCATCATGCAACGGTCGAAGGCGGTGTCCTGGCCGATGAATGCAGCGCCATGTTGTCGGCCTTTTTCGCCGGCCGGCGCAAGAAGTCATCATGAAACTGCATATTTCGGTGGCGCGTCAGGCGATGACGGTTTTTGACGATCATGGCGAGATTCTGCGCGAGTACCCGGTTTCGACAGCCAAGGCCGGGGTCGGCGAGGTGACCGGCAGCTTCCAGACACCACGCGGTCGACACATCATTCGGGCCAAAATCGGTGCCGGTCAGCCGGAAAATACGGTCTTCGTTCGCCGTCGCCCGACCGGCGAATGCTGGTCGCCGGCACTGGGCGAGGCATTCCCCGGTCGCGACTGGATCCTGACGCGCATTCTCTGGTTGTCGGGCAGCGAAGCCGGCTGCAACCGGCTCGGCTGCGTCGATACCATGCGCCGCTACATCTATATCCATGGCAGTCCGGACACGGCGGAAATGGGCCTGCCCGGCTCGCACGGTTGCGTGCGCATGCGCAACGCCGACATCGTCGAGTTGTTCGACCTCGTGCCGTGCTATTCCGAGGTCGAGATCACCGAGGACTGAAGTGGCTGCCCGTTCGGGCCGAAGCTGTTTTCGTGAACCGCGATCCTGCCGCCGGCGTCTTGCCAGGCCACCGTCGAGGCCCGCGTGCCGTAACTTTCCGATGTGACGAAGATGGCCGACAGCAGGCGTTCCCATTCGATGGGAACACCGGTGTTCGGCAAGTTTTCATCGGCGACGATGGACTGATCGGCCAGCAGATCGAAAAATGCCGACTCATCGGGCAGGCGGGGCAGCGCTTCGGCGAAACGCTGGCGGGCGGCCAGCAGTTTCGGCCACGGGCTGTCGAGCAGGTGGTTGGATAAGCCGTAAATCCCGGGTGCCAGCGGGCGTGGCCGGCCATCCCGATTCGAGCAATAGACCAGCGTATCGCCGTCGCTCAGCAACAGATTGAAGCCGGAGTGCTGCGCACCATCGATTCCCGCCGCATAGTCGCTCGCCGATGAGCGGGCCGTCAGGAAGCTCCGCGTCAGCGCGCCGCGAGATTGCGCGCCTTTGGCCATGCCGGGCTCGCGGACGTTGGTGACCGCGGCGAAACGTCCGGATTCGCTGAGGCCCAGCCAAGTGCCGCCGGCTTCGAGATCGAGCCCGCCGATGACGTCCGGCGCATCGGGCCAGCGCCCCAGTGGCGCCGTTGGCCGGGCATAGAACTCGTCTCGATTGGCCGCGACGACCAGCGGGTAATCCGGATGAACCCGCCAGCCGACGACGATCAGGCACATTTCATTTTTGCCTGTTTTTACGGGTTGACCGCAGCAGCCTGTACAGCGGGGCCTTCCAGCGAACCAAGACGGACATTGCCGGCAAAATTGCTCTGGATGACGGCCAGGGCTTCGTACCCGCCAGCCGGTGCGGGAGCGACGGTCATTACTGTGCCGCAGGACTGATCCGGGTTGTCGGGCGAATGCAGAACGTCGCCGGCTTTCAGTTCCTGCGCGCTGGTCAGGCGATGCAAATGGCGTTTGACTTTGCCGAGGTACTGGGTACGTGCGACGATTTCCTGCCCCGGATAACAGCCCTTATGAAAACTGACGCCGCCGATCTTTTCGAAATCGGCCATCTGCGGCACGAACTCTTCCTTGGTGGCCAGGGTGACGAGCGGGAAGGCGGCCTGGATATCGAGCCAGCGCCAGGCGGGGACGCCAGCCGGGCGGGCCTTGACGGTGAGTTTTTGCCACAGCGCAGCCATCGCCGACACCGGCGCGACGATCATGAAGCGCTGGGCATCGAGGCGAATGACGGTTGCGCCGTCGGCTGCCGCCGCAGCCATCGCTTCAGCCGGGCAGGGCAGCCCGGCATCGGCCAGCGCTTCTTCGGCTTGCGGGCCGGAGAGGCCGAGCATGACGGTGCTGTCGGTCTGCGCGGCCAGTTTTACTTTGGCCCGCAAAACGAACATTTGCAGGCGTTTTTGCGTTGCTTCCTGGAGGTCGGCGGCAAGCGCGAGGAGATAGTGCTCGCCTTGGCGCCAGACCACAAAACTCGCCTGCATCCGTCCCTTGGCTGTGCACCATCCGGCATGCTGGGCCTGACCATCGGCCAGATGGTTGACGTCGCTGGTGAACTGGCTGTGCAGGAAGGTCTTGGCCTCTTCCCCCGTGGCTTCGATGAGGCCGAGGTGGGTCAGGGGAACGATGACGGTCTGCTGTGTTGCGGCAAGCAGTTCGCCGGTGGCATCGCCGAAGTTGAGAAGCTCGGTCGAATCGTTATCGAAGATGGCTTCGGTCGATTCCAGAAAGCTGCGCCAGTGGGGATTCATGAAGGCTCCTGAGGGGGTTTCGGATATTATATCGCTCGTTATAACGTGCTCGTTTCACACGGGCAAGACCTGCTTGCTCTCGCCGAGTTCCCTTGCGCCTATTAGTCAAGATTTCCCTTCCGATCATTTTGCTGTTGACGACCGCTGTCGGCGGTTTGTTCTGGTGGGCCAGTCAGCCACTGCAGCTGCGCAACTCACCGCTCGATTTTCGGGTCGCTGCCGGCAGCAGCCTGCGTTCAGCCATCACCCAGATGCGCGAGGCCGGCATCGTTGTCGAGCCAACATTGCTTGCCATGCTGGCCCGCCTCAATCGGGCCGATACGGCCATCAAAGCCGGGAGCTATGCGGTCAAAACGGGGGTTACCCCCATGCAGCTACTGAGTAAACTCCTCAAAGGCAAGGTGACGCAAGGCGAATTGACCCTGGTCGAAGGCTGGACCTTTCGTCAGTGGCGGACCCGGATGGATAACCATCCTGACCTGAGCCACGAGACGCGCGGTTTGTCCGAGGCACAGATCATCGCGCACCTGGGTCTCGATACCGGCAGCCTGGAAGGCTGGTTGTTCCCCGATACCTATCTTTTCGACAAGCACTCCAGTGATCTGGACCTGTTGGCCCGGGCGCATCGGGCCATGTCGCGCAAACTGGATGCCGAATGGGCGCAACGGGCTGCCGGTTTGCCTTATAAATCGCCTGAAGAGGCGCTGATCATGGCTTCGATAGTCGAAAAGGAAACCGGCCGGGAGGCGGACCGGATCCTGGTCGCAACAGTATTCGTGAACCGCTTGCGCGCCGGCATGTTGCTGCAAACGGATCCGACGGTAATTTACGGCCTGGGTGATCGCTTCGACGGGAATTTACGAAAGCGCGATCTGCTGACAGACACCCCGTACAATACCTATACGAGACGCGGCCTGCCGCCGACGCCGATCGCCATGCCGGGCCAGTCTTCGCTACGTGCGGCACTTAATCCGGCGCAGAGCGGCGTGCTCTATTTTGTCGCCCGCGGCGATGGCAGCAGCCAGTTTTCGCAGACGCTGGATGAACACAACAATGCAGTCAATAAATTTCAAAGGGGTGGGAAGTGAAAGGTAAATTCATCACTTTTGAAGGCATAGACGGCGCCGGCAAGAGCAGTCACGTCGAGTGGCTGGCCGAATTGCTGCGGGCTCGGGGCATCGTCGTGCAAGTGACGCGGGAGCCGGGCGGAACCGAACTGGGTGAAAAGTTGCGGGAGCTGCTGCTCAACGAACCCATGCATCTGGAAACCGAAACCCTGCTCATGTTCGCCGCCCGCCGCGAGCACCTGGCCAAATTGATCGAACCGGCGCTGGCCCGCGGCGAATGGGTGATCTGCGACCGCTTCAGCGACGCCACCTATGCCTATCAGGGTGGCGGCCGCGGACTGGACCGCGCCAAGTTCCTGATCCTGGAGCATTGGGTCCATGAACACCTGCAACCGGATTTGACCTTGTTGTTCGACCTGCCGCTCGACATCGCTCGCGAGCGTATCGTGCTGGCCAATCGGGTCCTCGACAAGTTCGAACAGGAACGCGTTGATTTTCATGAGCGTGTCCGTCAGGCTTACCTGGAAAGAGCACACTGCAGCCCGAGCAGAATGCGCGTTGTAAATGCTGACAATACCATTGAAAATATTCGCAAAGAACTTGAACAAATAGCCGTATCAACTTGTTTATGAATGTTATTGATCTTCATTCGAAGGTCTGGGCCGGATTGCAGGCCAGGCGAAAGCAATTGCCGCACTCGCTGCTCCTGGTCGGTCAAAAAGGCTTGGGGAAATATGAGTTGGCCAGGCGTTTTGCTGCCAGTTTGCTCTGCGAGTCGCCCTCGATCGACGGGCTGGCTTGCGGCAAGTGCCTGGCCTGCAACTGGTTCGAGCAGGGCAATCATCCCGATTTTCGCTTGCTGCAGCCGGGGGCGCTCAGTGACGAGGCCGAGGTGGAAGACGGCAAGAAAAAGCCCAGTCAGCAGATCACCATCGATCAGGTGCGTGGTCTCGACGAGTTTTTCAATGTCGGTACGCACCGCGGCGGGTTGCGCATTATTTTAGTCAATCCGACCGAGGCGATGAATCGCAGTACCGCGAATTCACTTCTTAAAACACTTGAAGAACCTGCTCCAGATACCTTGTTTTTAATGGTTTCCAGTGAGCCGATGCGATTGTTGCCGACCATTCGTAGCCGCTGTCAGGTGGTGCCGGTTCCGGTGCCGTCGATGAAGCTTGCTGAAAAAGTTCTGGCTGACCAAGGTATTGCCCAGGCTGAAAGATGGTTGGCGCTGGCCGGTGGTTCGCCGGGGCTGGCGATGGAATTGGCGAGGTCCGGGCAGGGTGCCTGGCTGGAGTTGCTGACTGCGCGGCTGGGCGCCGGCCGCAAGGGCGATCCGCTGGCGACGGCTGGCGAACTCGAAAAAGCGATCAAGGACAGCAAGGGCAAGGTGGCTTTGAAACATGTCACCGAGGCTTTGCAGAAATGGATGGTCGATCTTACGCTGGCCAGGAATGGCTTGCCTGTCCGATATTTTCTGCCGCAACAGGCCATTATTTCAGGCTTGGCTGATATGATTCCGCCTGCACGCCTGATCCAGTCGTATCGGGCCCTCATTACACGCCGCCAGGAGGCCGAGCAGCCGCTCAACGCGCGCCTCTTCCTGGAAAGCCTCTTACTGGACTATCGAGCCCTGTTTGCCAATTGATCAAAGATGAGTGAAGCAAAACCCGCTCCGCAGCGCCCTAGCGTTCTCTCGCTGAACATCAATTCGAAATCTGCGCTTTACGCCGCGTTCATGCCCCATTTGCGCAGCGGCGGCATCTTCATTCCGACGACGCGCAGCTACGCCATCGGCGATGAAGTTTTCATGCTTTTGTCGTTGATGGATGATCCGGCCAAACTGCCGATTGCCGGTACCGTTGTCTGGATCACCCCGGCTGGTGCTCAAAATGGACGGGCGCAGGGCATCGGCGTGCATTTCAACAATGACGAAAGCGGCCAGGAAGCCCGGCGCAAAATCGAGGGTCTGCTCGGTGGCGTCATGCAGTCGGCTCGCCCCACGCACACGCTCTGATTGGCCGGCATGCTGGTCGACTCTCACTGTCATCTGGATTTCCCCGATCTGGCCAAGCGTATGCCGGACGTCCTACAACGCATGCAGGAAAATCAGGTCGATCTGGCGGTCTGCATCGGCGTCAATCTCGAAGATTTTCCGCAGGTGATCGCGCTTGCCGAGCAATATGTGCAGCTCTATGCGACGGTGGGCGTCCATCCCGAGTACACGGATGTCGAAGAGCCTGACGAAGACAGGATTTTGACCCTGGCCGCACACCCCAAGGTCATCGCCATCGGCGAGACCGGGCTCGACTACTATTGGCAAAAGGACCAGCCGGAGTGGCAGCGCGATCGTTTTCGTACTCACATTCGTGCCGCCAAACGTTGCGGCAAGCCGCTGGTGGTGCATACCCGCGATTCTGCGTCCGACACGCTGCGCGTCTTGAAAGAAGAGGGTGCCGATGCGGTGGGCGGTGTCATGCACTGCTTTACGGAAAACTGGGACATCGCCTGCCGGGCGCTGGATCTGGGTTTTTATCTCTCTTTTTCCGGAATCGTTACATTCAAGAATGCCGCCATCGTCAAGGAGGTGGCGCAGAAATGCCCGCTCGACCGCCTTCTCGTTGAAACCGACTCGCCCTATCTGGCGCCGGCTCCTTATCGCGGCAAGCCGAATGAGCCGGCTTACGTGAAGTATGTTGCCGAGGAAATTGCCCGGTTGCGCGGTCTGGCCGTCGATGCTGTCCATGAGGCGACGACCGATAATTTCTTTTCGTTATTCAAAGGCGCCAGAAGGCCATGAAAATTAGCCAAAAACTCCGGTTGACCGTAGCAATCGCTTTGGCTGCTCCGGCGATCGCCTGCGCGGCCACCTATGACGATCTGATTGCCTCGGCCAGGATGGGTGACGTCAGTCAGCTTGAACAGCTTGCCGCCAAGGGCGCATCCCTCGATACGACGGACATCGATGGCAATACGCTGCTGATGCTGGCGGCTCGTGACGGGCATGTCGAGACGGTGGATTTCCTCATCAAGAGCCGCGCCAGACTCAATGCTCGCAATGCGGCAGGCGATACGGCGCTGCGACTGGCTGCCTTTCGGGGGCATCAAAAGGTCGTCGAACTGCTCCTGGCCGGCGGCGCCGCAGTCAACATGCAAGGCTGGACGCCTCTGGCCTATGCGGCCTTTAGCGGTCATGCCGAGATCGCGAGTCTGCTCATCAAATCCGGCGCCGACATCAATCTGGCATCCGAAAACGGCACGACACCGCTCATCGCCGCAGCGCGCGGTGGGCACATTGAAGTCGTCAAACTACTGATCGCCAGCAAGGCAGATCTTGGCCGAACGATCGATAGCGGCGAAACAGCGCTCGATATTGCAACGCGATTCAACAATACCGACATCGCCGACCTGGTCCGCAAGGCCGGCGGAAAGTCAGGGAAGACCGTCAGCATCGAAGTTCGGTAAGGCTTGCGGAGTGCGCCAAGTGTCATGAATGATCCGTTAAATTAACTGGAGTTCGTGAAAAAGGCACGGTCGTGGCTTGCCGGAAATCGCTAGGATAGGACTTTTCGTAGTGTGCCAGGAATGCTTTCGTTAGGCTAATTGCATGCCTGCAACGTGTTTGTCAGAATGCACCTGTCATCAGTTCGACGAATATGACGATGAACCAGGATGTATTCAAAAGAGTGCGCCAGAATACTCATCCCACTTTTTGAAGGCCAAACACCTGTTATGAACATGTTAGTGAGAATCACCAAGCAGCATCTGGCTGGAGTCTTGCTCGCTGCCGGAGTTGTCGCTACTTTGTCAACGCAGGCTGCGGACTCGAAGGCTTACCGTTACTACGAAGATGCGCTGACGAAGTACGAACGCAAAGATGTGCGCGGTGCCATCATTCAGCTCAAGAATGCGATACAGGCCGATCAGAGACTGCTGGCTGCCCATGTGCTGCTGGGAAAAACCTTGCTCGAGTCTGGTGACCCTATCGGTGCCGAGGTCGAATTTGATGAGTCATTGCGCCAGGGGGCCAATCGCGCCGAGGTAATCACTTTTCTCGGGCAGGCCTATCTGCAGCAAGGCAAATACAATTTACTGCTCGATCGTGTAACTGCCAATGGCCTGCCCGTTGCGCCGCAGGTGGGTGTCTTGGTGCTTCGTGCCAATGCCCTGGTCGAGAAGGGTAATGTTGCGGATGCATCGAAAGCCTTGGAAGAGGCAAGGATGCTTGACCCGAACTCGGTCATGGTCCGCCTGGCCGAGGCAAACATCGGCATGCGAAAGGGCGATATAACCCTCGCCAAAAAACTTTCCGACGAGGCCTTGTCTTTAGGCCCTAATGATGCCGGCGCCTGGAGTGTTCATGGTTCTTTGCTGCAGGCATCCGGCGACCGGGAGGGGGCACTTCAATCGTATGCCAAGGCTTCTGCCCTCTCACCCCAATATCTCGAACCTCGCATCGCGCGATCCGGACTGCTGATTGATCTGGGTCGCGTTGGCGAAGCAGAGCGTGAATTGGCAGTCGTCAAACAAGTCGCACCGTTGGAGCCGCGGAGCGCTTATTTCAGGGCCTTGATAGCAAAAAGTCGTGGAGACAAGGGGGCAACCAAAGCCGCTCTCGAAGAGGTCACTCGCGCGCTCGATCCGCTTCCCTTCGAAATGTTGGCGAACAACAAATCGATGCTCTTGCTTGATGCATTGGCTCATTATGGTCTGGGAAACAAGGAGAAAGCATCCGACAAGCTGCAGGTTCTCCTGCGTCGTTACCCGGGTGATGATGCCGGAACCAAACTGCTTGCCAGGCAGCATCTGGACAATGGCAACCATACTTTGGCCATCTCCCTGCTGGAGCCACTCAAGCGCCGCTCACCGGACGATCCCAGGGTTCTATCGCTACTGGCAACTGCATATATGCAAGATGGCAATTTCCGGGGAGCCTCCGAGCTATTGGATCAGGCGGTACGCAAGTCTGATGGGGCGGTCGATATTGCCACCGATTTTGGTATCAGCCTTGCCGGTGCCGGCAGGGATGCCCAAGCCATTGAGCAGTTACGCCAGGCGTGGATCAAGGACCCGAAGCAGGTACGCACCGGAATGATCTTGAGTACGCTGTACTTGCGTTCAGGTCAGGCAAAAAAAGCGCTTCAAGTTGTCGAAGCAATGGCCAAAAACGACCCATCGAATATTGCGGTGTTGAACATGCTTGGCGTAGCCCGAGTGGCGCTCGGTGATCGCGCCGGGGGGCGAATTGCCTATGAACAGATTTTGGCGCGGAATCCCGGGCATCAAGGGGCGATCTTCAACCTGAGTTCCCTGGAGCAGGCGGAAGGCAAATTCGAAGAAGCGCGCAAAAGACTATTGGCCGTGCTCAAGAAAGATGAAAAGAATATCGATGGCATGATGGAGCTTGCGTCAATCGATGAAAAAGCAAGGCGCTACGAGGACGCGGTCCGCTGGCTGGAAAAGGCGCGTAGCGCTTCAAATGGTTCGATTGCCGTGGGGACTCGCCTTACTGGACTCTATTTGCAGCGCGGTGAAGTCGACAAGGCTCTCGGTGTTGCCACGGAGATTCTTGACAAAAATCAGAAGAGCCTCGCTGCATTCGGGCTTCTGGCACGAGCACAACTGGCAAAGGGAGATAGCGCTTCCGCGCGCCAGACATTGGGTAATATGGCGCGCTACGCGGGCTACGATCCGGTGGCTCAGGTCCAGATAGCACGCCTGCAACTTGCTGCAGGGAATGATTCTGGTGCCAGCTATAGCCTCGACAAGGCACTCGGTAATCAGCCGAATTTTCCGCCAGCATTGATGCTTCGTGCTGAAATTGAAATTCGTCAGCGTGAGTTTACGAAGGCTGACCAACACATCAACCAGATTTCAAAAATACCCGGTAGCCATGGTGTTGTGGCGAGCCTTAAAGGGGATCTGGCGATGGCGCAGGGGCAATATGCGACTGCGCTGGCCGCGTACAACGATGCACTCAAAAAATCGGATAGTCCAAGTATGGCGCTACGCCTTTATCGAGCTTACGCGGCTATGGGCGATTTGCCGAAAGGCACTGCATTCCTTCAGAAATGGCAGGGCAGCCATCCTGATGATGTATCCGTGCTGCGTGCGATTGGTGGCTCTGAACTCCGGCTTGGCAGTTTTGGCGCAGCCCGGATTGCCTATGAAAAGGCGCTTAAGCTACAGCCAGATGACGGCTTGATATGGAACAATCTCGCTCAGGCCGCGTTCGCGGAAAAGGACAAGGCAGCTACCGGCCATGCCGAGCGGGCATACAGCCTGCGGCCAACCGATCCGGTCGTTATTGATACGCTCGGATGGATCATGCTTCAACAAGGGGGCACGCTTGATCGCGGGCTGGCTTTGTTGCGAGATGCACGGCTGCGCAATCCGAACGATGCGGAAATTCGCTACCACTTGGCGGTAGCCTTGGCCAAGAGTGGTCGGAGAGCGGAGGCACGTGATGAGCTTGCTCGGGCACTTAGCGGAAACGTTTCATTTGCCGGTGTAGGCGATGCACGCCGACTGCAGGCGGAACTGGGGAAATAAGGAGAGTGCCACCGCTCCTTTCAAAAAAATACGATTTTCTGGGTGGATTCAAGGTTTCTGACTGTCGATAATTTTTACATGGCCAGTTGTTAATAAAAGAAACCTCTTTTAAATCAATTTGATGTTGTCATGGAATAAAATTTGCTTTTGTTTGGACGGAAGATGTTTGAACTGCATATCCAGTTTTCTGGGGTGCAAAAAGGTGAGCACCCCAAGTTGATCTGGCCTCGCCGTTTTGGAGTTGGGTAATGAACCTAAAATCTATCTACAAATTTTTCGTGCTTGGCTTGCTTGTTCTGGCAGGGCAAAGTTGGGCAACCGTCTCGCAGAGTGAACTGGATGCCTTGAATACGAACTCGGTCTGGAATGACATAACGAGTATTGTCTGGAGTACGGATGGCGGTAATACGTGGGGAAATTCCTCGCTGGTGGTTGGCCAGTCAGTTCAGTTCCAATTTACCCTCTATAAGCAATATGACGGTCGGCACTACGCCGATTTCATCAAAACATGGATTGACTGGAATGGAAGTGGCAACCTTCAGGATTTCTCTGCCAACGAAGTTCTTCTTTTCGATAAGAACGTTGTAAACCCCAATCCGGTAGTCAATGATGGCTGGGGCAATCCGAATTTCAATCAGTCTATATACTTTACAAGCGCGCCGCTCTTGATTACCAACCAGATGCTCGGTGATCACTATTTGCTGGCCCGCGTGACCTGCTCCGAGTCATTGTTGACCGGAAATCAAAATAATTCCGGGTGGGACTACCAATGGACGTACGCTAATCAATCTGGGGATGATGGCTATAACGGCTTGTTTCTACCGACAAAATATTACTACCAAGGGGAATCCGAGTTGGTTAAGCTGCATGTAGACCCGAATAAGGTTCCGGAGCCGGGTACGCTAGCGTTACTGGCCGTTGGCATGGCGGGTCTTGGCTTTGGTAGAAGGCGGTTATCTCAAGTTTGACCTGCAGATGACCATCTGCTGAGGTCATCGTTCTCGAAAGAAAAATCGCCGGAAGTCCGGCGATTTTTCTTTGGGTGTTTCGCTGGTGTGGATGGCCAACGCTATCCCGTTTTCCGGACGTTCTGTTATTGCATCCAAGCTTGGGTTAGCTCTGGGCTGATCCCTGGATCAACTTGGCCAAAGTTGCCACTGAACGCAAATGCCGGCGGCTTGCCTCGTCGTTTGCTTCAATGGTGATCCCGTATTTTTTCTTGAGGCCGAGTACCAATTCGAGAGCATCAATCGAATCCAGGCCCAAGCCCTCTTCGGCAAAGAGTGGCGTCTCCGTGTCGATTTCTGCTGGTGTGATGTCTTCAAGATTCATTGTCTCGATGATGAATGCTTTTAGTTCCTGGTGTAGTTCGCTCATGTTCAGTTCAGTTTCTTGCGCATTTGAATGCCGGAAAATCCCAGAGTGGCTTCGTCGCCGGCTCCGATCAGGCGCAGCGTATCGCCACGCCCTGTTCCTAGCCCGGCTGTGACGACTTCGTTTTCGGAGACGGCCCGGAAAGCGATGCGCAGCAGCAGGTCCGGAATTTCCGGAAAATGGGCTTCGCCGACGAGTAGACCGTTGTCTTCCCTTAGGAGCAGTTTGTCCGGGGTTGGTCCGTCGATCTTGCTTGTGATCTCGTAATGGCCGAGATTTTGGCGGAATCGTTCGGGGATGGTGGTTGGCTTCAGCTTTTCACCAAAGATCAGCGACTCGGCGCCGATTCGACCGATGATGATTTGCCGGCCATCGACATTGGCCATCGACAGATGTATGTCCTCGAAAGCGCCGACGCGGACTGCCATCATGCCAAATAGTCGGTACTTGATGGTCAGCAGGCCGTCGTCATGCGGTACCAGACGGAATTGGTGCCCCGCAGCATCGACATCTATCTGACCGTTCTTGGTGCTGATTCTGGCCAGGCCGACCATGGTGTCGAAATCGCCATCGAATTGGCGCAATTCCTCGGCGGTCGGTGCGCGTTCTGCTGTACGTACTGTCGGTGTCGGGTCTTGTCTAATCCCTGTCTTGGCTTCGAGCATCAGACGCAGGGCCTCGGTGGCTATTTTCGAGACGGTGACGTGCGAAGTGGAGGAATTTGTCAGCACTACGACGCCCAGTTTATGGGCTGGCAGGATTGCCATCATGCTGTGCGAATCCGGCAAGGAGCCTCCGTGACTGGCAACCGGGCCGCCGCCGGGGACGTCAATGCCGCTCATCATCCAGCCCAGGCCGACGAACTGTCCGAAGGTTAGTGGGAAATCCTTGTTCTGGATGCGCACCATTTCGCGCACGGATTCTGGCGCGAGAATTTTCTGCTGCCCGGATTTGCCGTCGGCGAACTGCATTTTGAGGAACCGGCCGAGGTCGAGCACATTGCTCAAGAGGTTCGCTGCCGGCATGTCGCGCATCGAGAAAACCTCTATTTCCTTGTTGTGGTCATAGGCTTTGGCAATCGGGCGTGGCTCGAAGCTGCTTTGGGTCATGCCCAGCGGCTGAAAGAAACGGCGATCCATGTAAGCCTCGAAAGGCTCGCTGCTAACTTTCTGGATGGCCGCGCCAAGCAGCGCCATGCCGAGATTGGAGTACGAGAATACGTAGTTGGGTGGAAAGGCTTGATATTCGTCACGAATTTTGTGGACGACCGACTCGAAGCGGTCGGGGGCACGGACGAACAATCCTTGCAGAAAATTTGATGGCAGTCCGGAGTGGTGGCACATGATGTTGCGAGGGGTCACCGGTGCTGCGTTCGGAAAGCGCGTCCTGATCGTGAATTCGGGCAGGATGGCAGTGAGCGGGCGGTCGATGTCCAGTTTGCCCTGTTCGGCCAGTTGCATGGTGGCGGCAGCGGTGAAAATCTTGGCAATGGAGCCGGCGCGATAAACCGTTTCCGGAGTGGCGGCGATCTTGTTTTCCAGATCGGCATAGCCAAAACCCTGTTTCCAGATCACTTGCTGGTCGTCGATCAGGGCAATACTGAGCCCGGTAATTTCGTTTTGCGACATCTCACGGTCAACGAGCCAGGCGAGGTACTTTCGGGCATGGTTGTAATCGCCGATCACATTGCCGGATGGCATAGGGGGCGGTGTCGCGCAACCGGCAAGTAAAACGATGGCAACAAGAAGCGATGCGAGGCGGTTCGGCATGTGCTGAAGGGGGTCGGCAGGTTGCGAATTATAAACTTTTAAGACGCCTCGATTCGCAGGAAATAGCTGACAAATTCAGTCGAGTATTTTAAAATCGCCCTCCATTCAATAGGGAGATCAGGCTTCATGTTCCGGTACTTGCGTGAGGACATCCGTGCGGTTTTTGACCGCGATCCGGCTGCTCGCTCATCCTGGGAGGTACTCACTTGCTACCCTGGCATACATGCTCTGATCATGCATCGTCTGGCTCATTGGCTTTGGGGGCATCGCCTTCGCTGGCTGGGTCGCTTCACTGCTCATTTGTCGCGAATGCTGACCGGTATAGAAATTCATCCGGGGGCGACCATCGGACGCCGCTTCTTCATCGATCATGGCATGGGGGTCGTGATTGGAGAAACGGCGGTTATCGGCGATGACGTCACGCTCTATCATGGCGTAACGCTTGGTGGCACCTCATGGAACAAGGGCAAGCGTCATCCGACCTTGGAGAATGGTGTGGTCATCGGGGCCGGCGCCAAGGTCCTTGGGCCTATCATCGTTGGTGCCGGAGCCAAGGTTGGTTCCAATGCCGTTGTTACCAAGCCGGTCCCTGGTGGGGCGACCGCTGTGGGAAACCCCGCGCGGATTCTCGACAATACTGAGCAGAGCCGTCAGCGCGAGGCCCAGGCAGAAAAACTCGGGTTTTCAGCTTACGCTGTGGGGCGGGATCAGGATGACCCATTGGCCAAGGCTATCCATGCGCTGCTTGATCATGCCGCCGAGACCGATCGTCGTCTCGGGATGTTGCTCAAGGAGCTTGATGCGCAAGGTGTGAAGTGCGACCAGGAAGTGGAGCAGGCCGATTCCTTTGATCCGAGATACCTGAGCAAAATAGTTGACTAATTTTGTCTGGATTGGATATAGTTGACCGTAATACTAGGTTATTAACAGAGGTTCGAAATGCGTTTGACAACCAAGGGGCGTTTCGCAGTAACTGCCATGATGGATCTTGCCATGCGTGGCGAGGGTGGGCCGGTCGCTCTGGCCAGCATCAGTGAGCGTCAGAAGATCTCGCTATCTTACCTTGAGCAATTGTTCGGCAAGTTGCGTCGACACAAGCTGGTCGACAGCGTGCGCGGCCCTGGTGGTGGCTATTGCATAGCGCGACCATTCGATCAGGTTGCCGTGGCTGACATCATACGGGCCGTTGATGAACAACTGGATGCGACGCAGTGCGGTGGTCGCGAGAACTGCCATGACGAACACCGCTGCATGACACATGATCTGTGGTCGACACTGAATGCCAGGATGTTCGACTACCTTGCGTCGGTGACGCTCGCTGAGCTGGTAGAGCGAGAAAAGGCAAAGCTTGTCCCTGGCTCAGTCGTGCTCGAGGATAAACGACATGTGGTTGCCCAGCCGCGAATTCGTACCGGGCGCGACAAGGTAACGGTTGCAGCCTGAACAAAGCCATGTTGCGGCCTGTTTACCTCGATCATAACGCCACCACGCCGCTCGAACCGGCTGTGTTGGCGGCGATGCTGCCGTGGCTGGAAAGTCAGTTCGGCAACGCTTCGAGCCGGCACGAATACGGTCGCCGGGCACGGCAGGCCGTTGATGAGGCGCGGCAACAAGTGGCGTCGGCAGTCAATGCTCATCCGACCGAGGTGGTGTTTACGAGCGGGGGCAGCGAAGCCAATAACCTGTTCCTGAAGGGGGCGGCTGCCAGTCTTGAACCTGGTGTGCTTGCCGTCAGCGCCATCGAGCATCCTTGTGTGCTCAAGCCGGCCGCCCAGCTGGCGCGCCAAGGATGGCTGGTTCGCAATCTTGCGGTCGACTTCGCTGGAAGGGTAAAAATCGAGGACTACGCAGAAGTCGTGCTCGAAAAACCGAAGCTGTTCTCGGTTATGTTGGCCAACAATGAAACCGGAGTCGTGCAGGATATTGTGGCGCTGGCCAGTGCCGCCCGAGCTAGCGGAGCCTGGTTTCATACCGATGCCGTGCAGGCGCTGGGTAAACTGGAACTTGATTTTCGCGGGCTCAACGCCACAGGTATTCATGCCATGACGCTGTCGGCTCACAAGGCCGGTGGTCCCAAAGGGGCTGCGGCCCTGGTTCTCGATAAACGGGTCGAATTGCAGCCGCAGATTGCCGGCGGCGGGCATGAGCGGGGATTGCGCTCCGGTACAGAAAATGTGCCCGCAATTGTCGGATTCGGCGTGGCAGCGGAACTTGCTGCGGCTCGTGTTGCCGAACAATCGGCACGTATGCGGGCCATGCAGACGAAGCTGGAGGTCGGGTTGGCGGGTTTGGGGGCCAGGATTTTTGCGACGGACGCGGCCCGCTTGCCGAATACCAGCTATTTTGCTTTCCCGAATATTGATGGCGAAACGCTGGTCGGCAAACTGGACCGCGAAGGATTTGCCGTGGCGAGCGGTGCAGCATGTTCCAGTGCCAATCCCGAACCGTCACATGTCTTGCGCGCCATGGGCGTAGCGCCCGAAATTGCCCGCGGGGCAGTGAGAGTGAGTCTTGGTGTCGGCAATACAGACGCCGAGATCGAAGAATTTATCAATGCTTTGCAGGTGACAGTCGGACGCCTGCAAGGTCTGACAGCCATTCATTGAAGTGTGATCTGTCCGAACAACCCGACTTAGCGAGAATGACGATGAAACTCCCCATTTACCTGGATTACTCGGCAACCACCCCGGTCGACCCGCGTGTCGCTGAAAAAATGATTCCCTACCTGTGCGAGCATTTCGGTAATCCCGCATCGCGTTCGCACAGCTTCGGCTGGGTGGCCGATGCAGCGGTCGAAGAAGCACGCGAGCAGGTGGCAGCGCTGGTCAATGCCGACCCCAAGGAAATCGTCTGGACCTCTGGTGCAACGGAATCCAATAACCTCGCTATCAAAGGTGCCGCCAATTTCTACGCTGGCACCAAGGGCAAGCACATCATTACCGTGAAGACCGAGCACAAGGCAGTGCTTGACACGGTGCGCGAAATGGAGCGCCAGGGGTTTGAAGCTACATATCTTGACGTCAAGGAGGATGGCCTGCTTGATCTGGATGTCTTCAAGGCCGCCATTCGCCCGGATACCGTGCTGGTTTCGGTGATGTACGTCAATAATGAAGTTGGCGTCATCCAGCCGATCGCCGAACTGGGTGAAATATGCCGTGAGAAGGGCATTGTTTTTCACGTTGATGCGGCTCAGGCCACGGGCAAGATTGATATCGATCTGGGCAAGCTCAAGGTCGACCTCATGAGTTTCTCGGCCCACAAGACCTATGGTCCAAAGGGAATCGGCGCACTCTACGTTCGTCGCAAGCCGCGCATCCGCCTCGAGGCGCAAATGCATGGCGGGGGGCATGAGCGTGGGTTCCGTTCCGGTACGCTGGCGACGCATCAGATCGTTGGCATGGGCGAGGCCTTCCGTCTGGCCAAGGAAGAGATGGCTGAAGAGAACAAGCGCATCGGCGCCTTGCGTGACAAGCTCCTGAAAGGTCTGCAGGACATTGAAGAAACCTTCGTCAATGGCGACCTGACCCAACGCGTGGCGCACAATCTGAATATCAGCTTCGCTTATGTTGAAGGTGAGTCGATGATCATGGCCATCAAGGACCTGGCGGTATCTTCCGGCTCGGCTTGTACCTCGGCTAGTCTGGAGCCGTCCTATGTGTTGCGCGCTCTGGGGCGTGACGACGAGTTGGCGCACAGCTCCATCCGTTTCAGTATTGGTCGCTTTACGACGGAAGAAGAAATTGACTATGCAATCAAATTGTTGCATGCGAAAGTTGGTAAATTACGTGAGCTTTCTCCGCTGTGGGAAATGTTCAAGGACGGCATCGACCTCAGTACCGTTCAGTGGGCAGCACACTAAAGAAATTCAAGGAGAAACAGCATGAGCTACAGCATCAAAGTTATCGATCACTATGAAAATCCGCGCAACGTCGGTTCCTTCGGCAAGGAAGATGACGGCGTTGGTACCGGCATGGTTGGCGCGCCGGCCTGCGGCGACGTCATGAAACTGCAGATCAAGGTCAATAAGTCCGGCGTGATCGAGGATGCCAAGTTCAAGACCTATGGCTGCGGTTCGGCCATCGCCTCGTCTTCGCTCGTCACCGAATGGGTAAAGGGCAAGACGGTCGATCAGGCCTTGTCGATCAAAAACACCGAAATTGCCGAAGAGTTGGCCCTGCCGCCGGTTAAAATCCACTGTTCAATTCTGGCCGAGGATGCCATCAAGGCAGCGGTGGCCGATTACAAGAAAAAGCACGGAGAATAAGCATGGGCGTCACCTTGAGCGATAAGGCGGCAACACACGTCGCCAACTTTCTGGCAAAGCGCGGCAAAGGCATCGGCCTGCGCCTCGGTGTGCGGACCAGCGGTTGTTCCGGCATGGCGTACAAGCTTGAGTTCGTCGACGAGGTGAATCCTGATGATCTGGTCTTCGAGCACAATGGCGTCAAGGTCATTGTCGATGCCAAGAGTCTGCCTTATCTCGATGGCATGGAATTGGACTTTGCCCGTGAAGGTTTGAATGAAGGTTTCAAGTTCAACAATCCGAACGTCAAGGATCAGTGCGGTTGCGGCGAATCGTTTAACGTCTGATGGATATTCGGGCCGATCATTTCTCCCTGTTCGGGTTGATTCCGGGCTTCCGGGTTGATCTGTCTGACCTCGATTCCCGCTATCGCGACATTCAGGCGCAGGTCCATCCGGATCGATTTGCCAACGCGGGCGATGCCGAGCGCCGGCTCTCGATGCAGTGGGCGACGCATGCCAACGAGGCTTATCAGACGCTGAAAAAGCCGCTGGAACGTGCCAAGTACCTGCTTCATCTGGCTGGCCATGACATACAGGCGGAAAGCAATACCGCCATGCCGGCCGATTTCCTGATGGAGCAGATGGAATGGCGCGAGGCGGTCATGGAGGCGCGCTCCGGTGGCGATCATCACGAACTTGAGCGCCTGCACAACAGACTGCGCGGGGATATCAACACCCGTTATGAAGAACTCGGCGAATTGTTCGATCTGGGGGAGCATGCGCTGGCCACCGATCGTGTTCGTCGCCTGATGTTCCTGGAAAAACTCCTGTACGAAATCGACGACGCGTTGGCGTCGCTGGAAGAATAAAAATGGCACTGTTTCAAATCGCCGAACCGGGCGAATCGGCGGCACCGCATGAGCACAAGCTCGCCATCGGGATCGACCTGGGTACCACCAACTCGCTGGTGGCCACTGTCCGCAGCGGCATTTCCATCTGCCTGAGCGACGAGCAGGGGCGGCCTTTGTTGCCGTCTGTCGTTCGCTACCATGCCGACAATTCCACTGAAGTGGGCTACGACGCCCAGACCAGGCAGGCAATCGACCCGCGCAATACCATCGTTTCGGTCAAGCGCTTCATGGGACGCGGCCTGAAGGATATTGCCCACGTCGAATCGATGCCCTATGACTTCATCGAAGCGCCAGGCATGGTCAAGGTCAATACCATTGCCGGTATCAAGACTCCGGTCGAAGTCTCGGCTGAAATCCTGAAAAGTCTGAAACAGCGTGCCGAAACCGCCCTGGCCGGCGACCTGGTCGGTGCCGTGATCACCGTCCCGGCTTACTTCGACGACGCGCAGCGCCAGGCGACGAAGGATGCCGCCCGCCTGGCGGGACTCAACGTTCTACGCCTGCTCAACGAACCGACCGCCGCCGCCATCGCCTACGGGCTGGATAACGGAGCCGAAGGCGTTTATGCCGTATACGATCTGGGTGGCGGCACCTTCGATATTTCCATTCTCAAGCTGACCAAGGGTGTCTTCGAGGTGATGTCCACCGGCGGCGATTCGGCGCTGGGCGGCGACGACTTCGATCATCGAATCTTTTGCTGGGTCATCGAGCAGGCCAAGCTGCAGCCGCTGTCGCCGGAAGATGGCCGCCTGCTCATGATGCGCTGCCGCGAAGCCAAAGAGTTTCTGACCAATAATCCGGAAGCACCGCTGACGGCGCGTCTTTCCACTGGGGAAATGGTCGATCTGAAGCTGGACGTGACGACCTTTGCCGACATTACCCAGACGCTGATCTCGAAGACCCTGCAGCCGGTCAAAAAGGCCTTGCGCGATGCTGGTTTGCGGGCCGAAGACATCAAGGGCGTCGTCATGGTCGGCGGTGCGACCCGCATGCCGCAGGTGCAGAAGGCGGTTGGCGATTTCTTCCGTCAGGAGCCGCTGACCAATCTCGATCCGGACAAGGTCGTCGCGCTGGGCGCGGCAACCCAGGCCAACCTCTTGGTCGGCAACAAGACCGGCAAGGACGACTGGTTGCTGCTCGACGTCATTCCGCTGTCGCTCGGCCTGGAAACCATGGGCGGCCTGACCGAAAAGGTCATTCCTCGCAATTCGACCATCCCGACGGCGCGCGCCCAGGAGTTCACGACTTTCAAGGATGGCCAGACGGCAATGGCCATCCACGTCGTTCAGGGTGAGCGCGAACTGGTCAGCGACTGCCGCTCACTGGCCCGCTTTGAACTGCGCGGCATTCCGCCGATGGTGGCCGGCGCGGCGCGTATCCGCGTCACTTTCCAGGTCGATGCCGATGGCTTGCTTTCGGTGGCTGCCCGCGAGCAGACGACCGGCGTTGAGTCGAGCGTGACCGTCAAGCCATCCTATGGCCTCTCGGATGACGAGATCGCCGGCATGCTCAAGGACTCCATGGAGCACGCCAAGGACGACGCGATGAGCCGTGCCCTGAAGGAGGCGCAGGTCGAGGCGCAGCGCATGATCGAGGCGACCGAGGCTGCGCTGAAGGAAGATCCACACCTGCTCAACGAGGCCGAAACGGCCAAGATTGTCGCGACCATCGCCAAATTGCGCGAGACCATGGCGGGCGACAATCGGCGCCTGATCAACATCGCGATGGACGACCTTGGCTTTGAGACGCAGGCATTTGCCCATCGCCGCATGGACCAGAGCATCAAGAAGGTGTTGTCCGGGCGCAAAGTTGACGACATCAAAATGGGAGAAGACGCATGACGCAAATTATCGTCCTGCCGCACCTGGAGCTTTGTCCCGATGGCGCGGTGATCGAGGCGGAGGAGGGGGTGTCGATCTGCGAAAACCTGCTCGCCAACGAGATCGAACTTGACCACGCCTGCGAAATGTCCTGCGCCTGCACAACCTGCCACGTCATCGTGCGCGAAGGCTTCAACTCGCTGGAGGCGGCAGAGGAGATCGAAGAAGACCTGCTGGACAAGGCCTGGGGCCTGGAACCTAATTCCCGCCTCGGTTGCCAGGCAATCGTACGGTCAACGCCGCTGACGGTCGAAATTCCGAAATACAGCATCAACATGGCGAAGGAGGGGCATCGCAAATGAAATGGACCGACATCAACGACATCGCCATCGAACTGAGCGAGAAGCATCCCGATAAAGATCCGCTGACCATCAATTTTGTCGATTTACGTGATTGGGTCATGGCGTTGCCCGGCTTCAACGATGATCCGAAGCACTGCGGCGAGAAAATTCTCGAAGCCATCCAGCAGGCCTGGATCGACGAGGTCGCCTGATTACCCAGTCGGGCGTCACCTGCGACAACTGCTCGGCTTGCTGCTGCCAGCTTGAGGTCATGTTGATGGACGGCGACGATGTGCCTCGTCGCTTTGTCGCGCAGGACGACTGGGGCGGCTGGGTGATGCGCCGGCTCGATGACGGCTGGTGCGCTGCGCTGGATCGTGACACCATGCGCTGCACGATATACTCCCGCCGGCCTGACAATTGCCGTGTTTTTGAAATGGGCGACAGCGATTGTCAGCGTGAGCGGCAGCTTTTTTACGCCCCTGCCTGATCTGCCAAACGACTCCTTGCGACCACCGATGTCTCAGCAACAAGCCAATAACCCGCTCCACGGCCTGACCCTGGAAACCATTCTGACCCGACTGCAGGCCCGTTACGGCTGGGCGGAACTGGGGCAGATCATCGATATTCGCTGCTTCAATCTTGACCCCAGCATTTCTTCGAGCCTCAAATTCCTGCGCCGCACGCCGTGGGCCAGGGCCAAGCTCGAAGAGCTCTACATCTCCACGGATTTCGACCAGCCATGACCTACGAAGAACATCTCGACGAAGTGACAACCCTGATTACTGAAAAGTATGACGTCGCCGACGAGGCGGCGATCAAGATGGTCATGCGCGCCCAGGCCGACGACTTTTTCAGCGGCCATGACGATGATGAATCGATCTGTACGCTGGATCGTGCGCATCTCGATGCCAAGGCCGTTTTCAAGAAATACAAGTAAGTCATGCGCTCGACTCGCGCTACTGCTGCCGTTGCCCGCCTGAATCAACGCAGCGCTGGCCGCCATTTTGTCATGGTGATTACCAGCAACAGCCTGTTTGTCTTGCGCGAGCGGGTTGAGGGCGTCGATAAGGATGTTTCGGAGCCACTGGCACTCGATGAATTTGTACGCTTAGTAAACGCGCAAGGGCCGCAGGTCGTGCCGCGTGTTACGAAGAACGACGCTGCTTTCGCCCGGCAATTGGTCAAGAAAACTGAATGACATGGCTAGGCTGATCCCGGGTTGGCTGGCGCATTACCCAAAGGAAAAGCTGGGGGGCGATGTCGTTGCCGGACTTATCGTCACCATCCTCGTCATTCCGCAGAGCCTGGCCTACGCGCTGCTCGCCGGCTTGCCGCCGCAACTCGGGTTGTATGTGAGCATCTTCCCGGTGATCGCCTACGCGTTGTTCGGCAGCAGCATGGTGCAGGCCGTCGGGCCGGTGGCCATCACGGCGATCATGACCTATTCCGTGTTGAGTCCGATTGCGCAACCGGGTTCGCCGAACTACATCGTGTTGGCTGCTGCGCTGTCGCTGCTTTCCGGATTGATGCTGCTGGCCTGTGGTGCGCTGCGCCTGGGGTTTCTGTCGCAATTGCTCAGTCGCCCGGTGATCAGCGGCTTCATCTCGGGTTCCGCCGTACTGATCATCATCAGCCAACTGAAATACCTGACCGGCGTTGCGCCACATGGAGCGAGCAGCGGGGAGCTGCTGCTCGATCTTGTAAAAAATCTGCCTCAGGCACATCTTCCGACGCTCGCCATCGGCTTGCTTGCCTTCGCCATTCTCGCCTTCGTTCGCCTGACGCTGGCCGGCTGGCTGGTCAGGGTCGGCCTGGGCATAAGACAGACCGAGATATTCAGTAGGGTGGAAGCGAGATAATTGTGGAACGTAGCGAGCGATAGTGGGATTTATCGGCGGGCCGCGTTAAACATCGTTTGCTATTGCGAAACACGGCAGCGCCCAAAAAAAGCGCCCGTGTTTAGGTTACCAACTCGCCGAGGACATCGCTGACGATGTCGATCAGTTTCGCCTCAGCCGAGGGCTGAAGAGTAGCATCGGCGCCGCTGCCGAAGAAGGGCAAATATGGGCGCGCCGGGATGTGAATAGCGAATGCGGCGACCTCTGACCACGACTCTCGCACCCGCTTGTGACTGTCCTTTGCAAATATGGCTAAGTTTTTCTTGGTGCCGGTCGCGCCCTGGCGAATCAGCTCACCATTTTGATTGGTGCGCAGGCGTGTTTTTACTGAGCGCGCTGGAACATCTATGTCAGCACCGAATTGTTGAGCCGCCGCATAGTCCTTGGCAGCGCCGCCGGCGCCGATGAAAGAGAAGTCGGCGCCGTGGTCTGTTGAGACACTGGCGGCCAGAATCCCGCGGTCCTGCAGGATCATCAGCACTGAGCTGCCATTGTTTCGCTTCAGGCGATCGGTCTTAGTTGCTTCAGATAGGGGAACCCAGTCCGGCCGACCCTGTGAGGCGAAGTTTTCCTCCGTCTCAGCCTCCAACATTCCGCTGATACGCTGATACATCGACGAGCCGTCGCGCAGGCCGACTTTAGCCTTGGCCAGCATCGTCGATGCCGCTTTGACATTGATTTCAGTAGTGATCATGGCTAGACTTGGCTAATGGATGCGCGAAACCGGCTGGACCTACGTCCGATAGCCGGCTGACAGGGTGGGGTGCCAGCGTAGGCGGGGCATTGACCACAATAACCGTCCTAGGGCCGATCAGGAAGCTGATCGGCCTTTTCATTTGGGAACAGCATGATGCCTTTTCGCTGCCCATTTATATAAGCGGTCTTGGCGCGGATCATGTTCCACAAGAGACTTCCATCCCTGTTTAATCGCGCGATCACAAGCAGGCCGGCATCCTCAAACAGGCCGATGTAGCGGTGTCGGAATCCATCTTGATACTCCGACAGCCATACTTCAAATGGAGATTCCAGGGTCGGCAGGATGAAATTTGCGAAGCGTTCGCGAGCATCGTTGTCTTTTCCAACCAGGTGGCTGATCCATTCATGCCGGATTGCGACGTCACCGACAGGCGTTTTAACGACGCGCAATGGGCTTTCCTCCGATATTCCAAGCACGCTTGAAATGACGTGCAGAGCCTCTTTCCGGCTGGCGGCACGATTGAGCAAAGCCGGCGTCGGCAAACGCTGGCTGGCTGGGATGCTGGCTACGTCGGGTCGATCATGATCCTGCCAGGTCTTTTGACCAGCAACGCTGGCCAGGCAGGTCTTTTTTCCGCCATCGGCAAAGTTGGCAACACCGCCCCAGTCGCAATCAGCAACGATCCCCTGCCGATCGAACCTCGCCCATGCCTCGCCTGGGTTGTAATCCCAACCCGGATCCGGCCGAAATACACGCTGCTTCCCGCCGGCGTCGGTGTAACGAACGCCCTTGACGGAAACCATGTCGCCATCCCGATTGATCGGCACTTCGGTTTCGAAAACCATGTCCGTTCCATCTTCCAACGGCACGCCAAGCGCCTCAAATTCCGCCTGCGTCAGCGCGATGATGCGGCAACGGCAACCCCAGCCATTAGGCGGCCAGATAACCTTCCAGATCGGATCATCCCAGCGGAAAACCTTGCCATTCAGCGCAGCATGAGCCGGCCTGGTTCGACCATCCATGATCGCAACGTAGCGCCAATATGGCCGGTCGACCGCATTCGACACGTACCGCTTGTGTCGACCGGCCATGTAGGCAGTCTGAACGTTGGTCTGGTAAATCGTGCGCAGGCGGCGAACGCTGCCTAGCTGCGCCTCGGTGATCTCGCCGGTGTCGATGTCGAGCACTTCCTTCTTGCCCCACCAGCCCATCTCCTCCAGGCGCGGCCGCAGCGTCTTTTTGAACTGTTCAAAGGTTTGGCCGGGTCCGATGGCCTTGGCCGTTTCTGCGCGAATTGTGCGCAGAAGCTCCAGACTGGTTGCCTTTGCCACCGTGTAAGCATGAACGTTCGCCTCGCCCATAACTTCGGTGTAATCCCAGGCGAGCTGCTCGCCCTTGCCCGCGAAATAAGCAACAGCATCCTTCGGTTCAAGATCTAGGCGTGCCTGAATCATTGCTTAATCTTCAGCCTGACGGCCGTATGCCTCAGCTCCAAACATCGCCCTGGCCAGCAACGCCTGCAGCTTGTTCAGATCCATCTTGGGAAATGCAGCCTCGGCCGCAGCCAACGCCTCTTCGAACGAATTGGCGCCATCTATCGCCTCCAGTAGCGGTTCGACCAGTCCTTCCATGGCCGCCTGCAGCTCCGCATTTGAAACCGCGGCGATCGCGTTATCGATAGCGATCTGCCCCGCATCGCCGCCGGATTCGGCAAAGCTAGCCGCCTCACTACCTTCCGTTTTTGGCGGTTTTTCCCCGTCGACCGCAGGATTCTTGTTGTCAACAACAGGCAAACCCGGTGGCGTTTCCGGTGCCTTTTTCTTGCGCCAGCCGTCGCCATATTTCTCGCGAACGGCCTCTTCTTCCAACTCGAAGCCCATGTCTGACACGTTCTTGTCTGCCTCGCTCTCGGCCTTCTTGTCTTCCTCTTCCTTGATCTGCCGATACACCAGGCACGGCGCCAGGCCGTTGTATTCGCATATCCACGCGATCAGCGTCGAGTTGATGGTTTCCGACAGCAAATCCGAGTCGGCCTGTACCAGGTCGAGCCGAACCGACTGGCGTTCCTTGCTCGCTGCTGCCAGCGCGCCGCCGCCGTTGGCCCGCGGCTCTTGGCCAAGTACTACTTCGGCGATCCAGTCATCCATATACTCACATAGCGAGTGTTGCGTCGTTATGCTGCCGGTCAGCTTGCTTTCGAGCAGATCGATCTGCATGCCTTCCGGCGTCATGACCACGCCGTCGTTGCTGATCGCGCGCAGCGCGTCGAACAACGTCGACTTTTCCTTTGGCCCGGCGTTGCGCGGATACTTCCCCCAGGGTGTCGGCGAGCCGAAGCGGTCGTTCAGCTTGTTCCAGGAGATGATGCCCTTGCGCTTGAAGAAAACCGGCCAATACAACTGCAGGCCGAGGCCGGTTCCGTAGGGGTTGTCATCCTCCGGATTGCAGCGATGGACAATGAATTTCCGCTCAGGAAGTTCCACGCCGGTCAGCATGTTTTCCTTGGTCAGAAGGCGCAACTCGGGGCCCGCATTCTCATCGACCTGGACATAGACAAAACGACGCTGCCGGCGCTTGATGATCCGTTTCGGAACGATCCGGTTTTCGACGACCGTCCAAACAATTTCGCTGACCGAATAGCCCATCACCAGCGCGTCGAGAAGATCCCGACACAACTGGTCGAAGTTGATCGCCTGCAGAATATCGGTCAGCGTATCAGCATCGGCGTCGCCGCCATCCGCAACCGCCTTGACCGTCCACTCCCGACCGACCAGCGCACCGATCCGCTTCTGAATCGTCGAAAACACCTTGCCATCGCGCTTCAGATCGCGATACAGCTCGATGTTCTGGCCCTTTTCGGTCAGCAGCGGATCATTCCCGCGCAGCACGCCCATGTAATCCGTCTCGAACGGATCGCGTTGCCGGTTGGCAACCTCGGTATCGAGCAGCGGCTTTGCCGATGCTTCAGTTTTTTTAGCCATGGAGGAATCCTTCTGTTTCAGTCATCGACTCACGTGGGCCGCTGCTGGTGTACTCAATCGGAGCCGACGGCTCGCTAGCCGCGTGAATGGCCAGCGCCAGCGCCCAGAAACGGTCGGCGTGGCCATCTGGCGTGCTCTCCGCAACGAAACGGATATTCCCGGCCGCCGTAGTCACCTTCTGGATCTTGCGCAAGTCGGCGCGAATCGTCTGGTCATCCGGAATGCGCAGCTTCCGGTCTTCCATCGCGCCCTTCAGCGGATAGGCCAGTGCTTCCTTGACCTGCCCGGAGAAATTGACCGCTTCAACGCGGTGTTCGCCGAACTTGTCCTGCGCATCATCGGCCCAGCCGATGCCAAGGCCCGTCGAGTCAATACAGATGCGATCGCAAATGGCGAACCACGGATAAAGAATGTCTTCCTGGGCGCTCTTTCGCATCTTCTCCATCGGGATGACCTTGCGCGTGTAGAGCACGTCGCCCAGCTGCTCGACCACCCACAACACCGTCAAATCCTTCTTGCGCCCGATATCGACGCCGCAGAACAGTCGGCCGGCAAACACGTCGTCAACATCGCGCTCCCACGGCATGTCGGCGATGTACTCGCATCCGGTGATCAGCTCATATTCAATGAATTTGCTGTCATCGTCGGAGGGAATGCACATGTATTCCTGGTCGAACGACTCATCGTCAGCAGCGCCCTTCTTGACGAAATCGAAGTACTCGGCCTCGTCCATATCCTGCTGCTCGGCGTCGACCGGAAGTGCCTGCTGCAGCTTGTAGAGAAAGCCCTGGTCGAGCGCATTCTGCAGGGTGACACGATGCAGGCTAAGTTTCTTCGGATTGCCTTTTTCGAGCGCCTCAAGAATCAGTCTGTTGAAGAAAGAATTTGATCCGCGGTGAGTACTGACGATCTCTAGCGAGCCGCCCCAGGTGATACCCGGGTAAGCAATAGCCCACATCTTGCGTTGATCGCGATGCAGCGCGAATTCATCCAGGATACGACCGCCACGCTTGCCGGCCTGCGCATCCGGGTTGCTCGACATGCTGTGAATGCGGCGACCGCTCGCGAATTCCAGAACGTAGGCCGACAGCTTCTTTTCGGCATCGATGACCATCTCGCCAAGATCCCGGGCAGCCATGTTCATGATGCCGGCGAACAGCTTGCAATCCTCAATGAACAACCGCGCCTGGATATCGTCCCGGCTACTCACCCACTCATCGTGGCGAGCACCTTGCTCAGCCGTGCGTTCGCTGGAAGCGAATGACGTCGACCAGCTGATACCGATCTGCCGTGACTTCTCCATCAGCTTCAGACGCGAGCGATCCGTGATCCACTTCGACTGGAACGGCAGGAAAATTGCGTCCGGATTGGCCGGGATGATCTTGGCGCGGCCCTTGAGCGGTGCCATCACTCGAACCCCATCAGTTGCTGGTACTTATCGATGAAGACTGTCAGTGCAGCATTGTCGGGTTTTTCACGGAGCATAAAAAACTCGCCATCGATGCCCTCGTAGATGATCGACCGAAGCTCGTCGGCGGCTGCATAGGATTTTTTTACCCGATCGAGCGCGGATCGTTCCCGATTTGTCGCCACGCGATGTAGTTCGGCGATATCCGCGTCGACTGCAGCCAGCATCGCCTGATAGTCAGCAATGCTCATCTCGATTCGAATACCACCGACCTTCAACCGAACGCTGTCAGATCCGTGGATTTTGTGGGTTTCGATCTGGACTTCGCTCATCACACGATCCCCAACGCTTCGCGGATCGCCCGCTTGGTGTCCTCGGTAACGCCGCCCTTGTTACCCATCGCATCCAGCTTCGCCTTCTGCTCCTCGAGCAGCTTCTCCCGGGCCAGCTTCGCGACTGTCTGGCGCTCCCGCAAATTCAAACTGCGCGACTCCTGCGCCGCCTTTGCTGCCTTGGCCAGATCGAGCACATCGCCAATCTCGGCATCTTCCTTGTCCAGTTGCGAGAACGCCGCCCGGGTGGCAAGCGTCGTCACCGCCTGCGCCAGCAAAGCCCCCGACTTGTCGTCGAAATCCTCGCCCAGCTCGGCGACCAGCGCTGAAGCCGCCGTCGACATGGCACGCTGGGTCTTCATCACCTCCTCAAACCCGCCGCGGTACCGGCCGAGCGCTGAACGGCTCGGCGCCTCGCTCAAATCAGGAAACGCCTCGCGGATATCCTCGAACAACTCATCCAGCGTCAGCCGGTTCTCGCGCAGGCGCTTCTCGATGTGCGATCGCACATCGTCCGGCAGCTTTTCGATGCTCGATTTGCGGCCCATCTCAAGCCCTCGGCTTGGCGATGCCATCGACAAAAGCGCGGCCTTCGGCCACATCCTGTCCGCGCTCGGTCAGCGTGGCCACTAGCACCGACCCAGCTTCTTCCAGCCTGAGCAGGCCCTGTTCATCCAGCCAGCGCAACTCGGTTTTCACCTGGTCGCGCGTCACTGAATGACCGAACTGATGCAGCAGATTGGAAAGCACCGAGCTGTTGGCCCGGTACGACGGCGTCTCGCTCAAGATACGCAGCGAAACAAGGCGAACATCCTTGCGCAAGTAATCGGAAAAGCTCATGCCTTGCCTCCATTCAGCAAAAACGAGTGAATCAACTCCAGCGTGTGATTGGCGCCCTTGAATTCGCCGGCCAGTGTCGAAACGCTGGCGCCAAGATCGTTGATCCGTTCATGCAGGCCGGCCAAATCCTCATGCGTCGGACCCTGATTCACCGTCGCCTCCAGCTTGCCGATCCGCTCTCGGTGGTCGGAGACAAGACGGTTGAGATCGGAAAAGCGCGAATCCCAGTGCCGTTTACCAGCCTCGCGCGCCGCCTCTTGTTTCGTGAGCTGATCCTCGATGCCAGTGAACTGCTCTGAACGGCGTGTCTGCTCGTCCTTGCGCGCCGACTCCTGCGTCGCAAAACGCTCATCGAGACGCTTATCCATCTGCAGCAGAATGAATTTCGCTATACCCGCCACCCCGATGAAGAAGGTCACCAGCAGCCCGATGCCAAAGGTCAGCAGCCCCCACAATTCAACCTGAACCATCATCTGTTCCACCGTTCCGCATCCCTTTGGCACTCAATACACAACTGACACCCGGGCGCCGCCAGCCGGCGCGCCTCGGGAATCTCCTGCTCGCACTCGACACAGATCAGGGCGCTATCACCTGCCGCTGTCTGTGCCCGGCGAGCCCGTTCGGCCAGGGCGTCCTGGCGCATCTCTTGTTCCCGCGCCTGAGCGCGATCGACGTCGTCACTCAACGCTCAATCCCTTTTCAATGACGGCAATAGCCTTGAGTCGGCCGCGGCAGGTGTCGTAACTGCGCTGGCATCTGTTGGCCCATAACCCGACATCGGCATCGGTGGCAAAGGCGGCATCGGTGCGTAAAGGTTCGCCGGGAGCCGCGGGCACGGCTGCTGGTTTGAGGCTGGCATTGGCGTTGAGCACCCGGACAACGGTGCTATCAAGGCAACGACGGCCAGTAGTAAGGCGGCGGATTGCATCGGTTTTCTCCTGTGAAAGTTGATCGCGTGCCGTTTCTTCGGCCGCGAGGCGAATCTGCAGATCGTTGGCTCGTTTTTCAGCAGCGGAGAGGCGACCAATAGCCGCCTGCGCGACGCGCGACTCGGCCGCTTTCTGGGCCGCCTTTAGGTCCGCAATCTGGGCATCCTTGCGCCAGCCCTCGACCAGCCAGCCCGCGCTGAATATCAGGGCACCAATGACAGCCAAAACAATGGCCTTGACGGTTTCGCCGCTCATGGCCGCTCCCCAATGCACTGCGCGTGCTCCGCCTGTCGCCTGTTCCAAAGGCCGCCGCAGATATGCAAGAAAGCGTCGAGTCTGCAATCCTTGCCCTGGAAAAACCGCCACCGCAGGATCTCGTCGCAAGCCCCTCGGTAATCTCGCGCATTCAGCTTTCGCGCCAACGTTGAATTGCAGAAAGCACTGGCACCGACGTTGTAGGTCAGCGATAAATAGGCGTCGTATTCATATTGCGTCAGGGGCGCCGAGATACAGCCTTTCAAGGTCCGCTCATCTCGCTGTATATCGCTCATCGCCCGTGCCAGCGCCTTCGGCGGCGTCGTCTTGTCACCCAGTTTGATATCAGGCCCTGTGCTGCCGAAACCATTGGTCGGCTTGTCACCCTTGACAGGCGTGATAGCCCGATCGGTATAGCCCTCATACGAGACAATGCCGACCAGGCCGGCGGCAGACAGTACAAGCGCCGCCAGTGAAGTTCGAATCACGTTACTCACGGGGTCACCTGGGTATTCGAAGCAGTAAATTTCTGCACCACATTGCCAGCGATGTAAGACCCGACGGTGCCGAGCAGCACTGCCTTGTAGTCACCGGTGGTAATGACCTTCTCCCAGACCAGCCAGGTAGCACTGGCCAGCGACAGCAGAGCGAGAACGAATTTTCGCGAGGCATAAGGGTTCATGCCAAAGCGCTCCAGATAACAGCGCCGACGATGGCACCGAAGTAGATCAGCCAAAACACGCCAGCCGCAGACAGGCGGGTGATTGTCATGAGCGCAACTCCTTGAATTGATCGGTCGCCAGCCAGCAAGGGTCTTGCGAATCTGAGAAAAACCGCGCCCGGTCTATTGCCTCGGGCGCAGCCTTGCAATAGCCGTAGCCCGCCAGGCCGGATCTCGGCTTGCTGGCTTCATCTGACGACAGGAAATGTTGGCAATTGCGGCAGGTCATGCCGGCAGATTGCCGCGCGCGCGCAAGGCGTACTCACAAAAACGTTTTGTTTATTGCAGCAAATGAAAGGCGCGCAGAGTGAGGTTTCTCAACCGACAACGAGAATTTTTCTCAACCCTTATTTTGGAGATAACAATGTCTTATTCGTTTGCAGTCCGCGGTGCCACCGTCGCTCTTGCGCTTGCCGCAGCAAGCCAGGCGTTTGCGAAGGTCGTCGAGACACAACCCGAACATGCTGCGGATATGGAGCCGGCCCTGGGCACCGCCAGCGTATTTGCCGAGCTGCTCAAACCAGACGAATCCAAGGATGTTTCGATCAGCATGAACGGTTGGCTGAACTGGAACCAGCCGGACAAAGAACCGGAATTCTGCGGAGCGTCAGTGACGGTGTCGGTCTGCCACGTCGCGCGGGATTCCTGACTCCCGGCAATATTAAAAAGGCCCAGAAATGGGCCTTTTTGCTATTCGGTAACCGTATTCGGTCAGCGCTTCCAGCGCTGGTTATACGCGGATCGAAGCTGGTCGCACTCTGCCCGTTTTGCGCTTTGTTGCGACTGCAGTGCCGCAATCTGTGTCTGGCGGTTATGCTGGTCGAGCATCATGTTTTGGGCGCTTGCCGCATCCAACGGTGTGCCAGTTGGTGCGCTTGCTGCGATCTGGCCGATCCGCTGCGTGATCCACGCGGCCTCGTTTTCGCATCCCTGGATGCGCTCGTTTGCCTGATCCCGTTCGCGCTCATCGATGCGCGCCTTGACCCGCTGATTGATGTACTCCTGGTCTTTCTCCAGCTTGGCCTGCTGCGCGCTTTGCAATGGCTCCGTTGTCGATGCAGTCGGCGCTGCTGCCGGTTTGGTCGGCATGGCATCCGAGCGACGAGCAGAACCAGCGCACGGCCGATCCTGATACACCATCGCGCCGTCAACCTTGCACCGGTAGGCGTCCTGAGCGAATGCTACGGTCGACGCGAAAAACAGAGCAAAAAAAACGGATTTATTCATACACAAGACCGATAGGGAATAGCTGGTAGCTGTTTCCTTTCTTTTGTCGCCTGACCCAACCCAATTCATCAGCGAAATACAACCCATAGCGAACCTGCTCTTTCGTAAATTCAGGAAAATGACGATAGATTTTGCTCTGCAACTGCCCCGGGTTGTCAAGAACGAGTTGCTGTACCCGTCTCGCGATTAAATGAACCATTGGATCATCAGCAGCAAACGCAGTCATATCCTGCTTGAATCGCGCCTTGGTTGCTTCGTCATACCGGCTGCCGACCATTTCATAGGCGACCTTCTGCAGACCATTGCGCGTATTCTCTGCTGAGGCTTGGTCGTATTTGTCCTGATCGCCATCGGGAGAATATTCACCATGAGCAGCGTAGTATTTTTCGAGTGATATTAATGGCTTCCCAAACTGCATCCTGGGATCTTCTTTGGGAGCAGGATCCGGCCGAGGTCTCTGCGGTGGCGCTTTCGCTGCAATGCTATCCCGGCTCGGCGGCATAACTGGATAGCCTCTGTGCTGGTCTTCGTAGCGTTTTGGACTATTTCTGATGTAGCGCTTTCGAGTTCCAGCTTCACGCCTGATCATGGCGACAACGCCGATCACCAGTAACGCAATGACAATAACGATCAGGAATACCAGAGTCTTCATGAACGGCCTAGCTCGGTTTCCTTCTTTCGTAGTCGGCGCGCGGCTCGTTCTGGCGAAATCATGTGATCTGCCGCTAACCACATGGCGCCAATCCCAACAAACAGTGCCACAAGTGCCGTGATCGCAAGTTCAGTGTCGTTTAATTTAGAGCGGCCGGTGACCAGAGCAGCAAAAACAAGCTCAAAAAATACCCCGAGCAAAAAAATTACCCAGCCGTAACCCTCGGCAAATCTGCTTGCCTCGATCCGCAGGTCGTTATCACCATCCAGGTATTCCACTGTTTTGTGTTGCCACATTCGGCTTAGGCTTCCGGTGCCGCGCCACTTGAGGTACCCATGGCGCGCCTTCAGCTCTCGAAGTAACGCTCTGGCACGCGTGCCGGCCCGAATGCCAGTATCCCGGAAAAATTCGTTTTCCTCTTTTGCGTCAGCATCCCCCTCCGGTGGGAGACGGTAAGGACAGGACTTTGGCCCTGGGCATGGCATCTGGATCGTGATTGGTGCATCACTGTTATTGACTACGCCAACGGAGCCATGCAGATGCGTATCACCTGATCGCGCATTCATTTTTTCGACCCCATGTCTATTTTTACCCCTCCTTCGATTTTTTCAACCTGCGCCCCAACTCTGCCGTGAATGATCACCTTCCCGGCGTTGGATTGATCTTCGCCCAAGAGCACCCGTAGAGCGGCATCTTTTAATGATTGTGGGCTGCCGCGATAGCGGGCGATCAAGTAGCGCTCATTGGTACTTAAGACATCCTGCATGGGGCCTTCACGGTCGCCTGTGATGATGTAACGAACATCAGCCCCTGCCACTGCCATTGCCGAAAGCTGAACAGCTGTCGGGGAGGTATTTCCCGACTCCCATTCGGTATATGGGCGACGTGTTACCCCAGCCACTGTCGCGAAATCCTCCTGGTTAAAACCTAGCCGTTTTCGCTCTTCCTTCAGTCGCGCACCAATTGTGCTCATATCCGCCCAAATAAAACAGTTGACATGTGCTGATAACAGCACAATAATTCACTCACAAACAACGGCGTATTCACCTGCAAAGTTATCGCGCCGCTGCCCCGTCAAATCCAAGGAGGCCAACCATGACCGTCCCTCACTTCAAAGCCTGGCTTCGTAGCCAGGGTAAAACCATCAACCAGTGGGCCAAGGAAAATGGTTTCCCGCCCGCGTCTGTCTACCGCGTCCTCAATGGCGTCGACAAGGGCAACTTTGGTCGCGCACACGACATCGCTATCAAGGCCGGTATCAAGTCCACCGGAACCGATCGTCTCGCAGCTTGATCGCCGCCATGTCCATCAAAACCCTCAAGGTCAAACACACCGCCACCTACACGGGCGCAGCACTGGCCTGTATTGACGGCTTGCCAGGCGACGACGCCGAGATGACCCCGACCCGGCTTCGCCAACTCGCCGCTGCACTGATCGCCATTGCCGACGAATGCGAAATCCTTCACGACACCACGCGCCGGCACATCCCTGTCCGCCGTGAATACCCTGTCGGTGCTTGACATGAGCGACTACCCGTTCAGTGGTCGTATTGACCCCGGTACAGATCGGCTACCGCCCGCACCTCGGCCCACTTCGGCAGCTCCCGCTCAAACGTTGCTGCAATCCCTTCCATGCCGGCAATGCAGTCACGCTCAGACGCTGTTGAAGCATCTAGCAGCTCAGCTAACGAATGCATGTCCCGAATCAGATCGGGAGCCTCAATGACCCGGTCTGCGTGCAGTCGCCTGACCAGCAGTGCCAGCGTCCGGAACACTGCTTCGTCGTATCCGGTTGGCCCCTCTGAGTGCCTCGTGTTCATGCCCTTCTCCCTTCGTTGCGATGGCTTCAATTTAGCCACGGGCAACGCATTTGCATAGTAGCAAAACGGGAATCTTTTTGGAAAACCCAAAGAACGGAATCGAACCAAAATGAAACACAATTGGAAACGCTTGATACCGCACAGTCTTCGCGATGCCTTCCGGCTGACGAAAGATCACGGCATTGCCGAAAAGCGTCTGTCGGTCGAGCGCCAGGCCGAGCTGCTCGGCAAGACGCCGGATTGGTTGTACAAGTGCATGGCCGACGGCAGCATGCCGGCCAATCTCATCTCGGCATTCGAATCGCTGTGCGGCGCGGATTACGTCTCCCGCTACCTGTCTGTCTCAGGCGGCAAGCTGGTCATCGACGCCCCGGTTGGTCGTCAGTGCGACGCCACCGACATGCAGGGCCTGCAGGAGATTATCAATAACGCCGTCGGCAAGCTGCTCGCTTTCCACGCCGGCAGGATCGACAGCGACGATGTCATCGCCGCCGTTACCGAGGCTATGACCAAGCTGGCATGGCACCGCCAGAACGCTGCCAATTACACCCAGCCGGGCCTTGATCTGGGGGCCGCATGATCAACGAGCGCTACCGAAACGATGCCCAGCAGCGCATCTTGAAGATCGTAATCGTGATGTTCGGGGAGGTCGTAAATGGTCTGACGCCCAGCGCCATCGCCCGCGAAGTCAAGTGCAGCCCCGCCGTGATGACGCGCGACCTGGCCAATCTGCGCGAAGCCGGCATCGCCGACAAGGACGAAACCACCGGCTGCTGGCGCCTGACGCCGCGCCTGCCGCAGCAGACCATCAAGGTCTGGGCCTCTATCGACGCCGCCGAGAAGCGCCTGCAGGAAGCCAAGAACCGCTTTACCCGTAACCCGGATTGATAGGAGAGATCGTGTCCGATAACAAAAACCCATTCACGCGTGCCAGCGAAATTGCTGATCAAAAATTCGCCGAAATCATCGCCCGCCCTGGTCGAAAGGCGAAGACAACCGTTATCGAACCTGATCCGATTATTGACCAGGAGCGTGTAGGCAACGCCATGACGGTTATGCGTGATGATGCAAACGCCATGGCGCTGGCGGAAAACCAGCTTTCCGCCCGTGTGCGCGCCGTCGCTGCTCAGGTTGGCTACCAATTGCCAAGCGACTGTGCAGATCCCGACATGATTCAAAGGGATATTTCGGTAAACATGCGCCGTACCGCCGAAGCCATGCTGCAGATTGGCCTTGGACTCGTCTGCCTGAAAGAAGCTTGTCAGCACGGTGAATTCCTTGCTCGCCTTGAAGTTCTTCACTTTGACCTTCGTGCAGCCCAGCGCTACATGCAGGTCGCGAAGAAGATTTCAAATACGTCGACGTCGACGCATTTGCTCAAGGTTATCGACAGCCAAAGCAAGTTGCTCGAGCTGATCGTTCTGGATGACGAAGATCTCGAAGAACTGGCGATGACTGGCCAAACCGGTGAACTCAAGCTCGACGACGTAGCCACCATGTCGGTGAAGGAACTCCGCGCCAAGGTACGTGAGCTGAAAAACGAGGTCACCGCTAAAGAAGACGTGCTGACCAACAAGGCCAAGCAGATCAACGCCCTCGAAGAAAAAGTGTCGCGGATGAAGACGGTGCCACCCGACGATGTGTTGCCTGAACTGCATGCCCAAGCAACCAAGTGGCTCAACGATACCCTGGGTGCGATCCGCGGAACCTTCGCTGCCGCCATCGGCGCAGTCGATCAGCATCACCAGGATAACGGCGGCGACAGTCTCGCCTTCCTGGCCGGCGCCATCGGTCAGGTGCAAACCGAACTGGATGCGCTGCGCGACCGTTATGGAATCCCGAACATTGCCCCGGCGCTGATCCCTGAGTGGGTGACAGACCCGGCATTCAAAACGATCGAGGGATAAACATGGCCCGCAGCGCTGCCATGACCGAACGCCTGGTGCAGATCGCCAGTGCCGCTGCCCAGGCCGGGCACGGCAAGAAAGAGGCGATCTATGCCGAAGCCTGTAGCGGCCTCGGTATCAGCCGGGCAACGCTGCTCCGCCAAATCAAGGAAGTGACCGTGAAACCAGAAAGAAAACGCCGCGCCGATTGCGGAAAGACAGCGGTGAGCAGGGAGGAAGCCATCCTGATCAGCGCCGCACTCATGGCGTCATTGCGCAAGAGTGCGACAAAGCGGCTGCTGTCGATTGATCAGGCCGTCGAGATGATGCGGGACAACGGCGAGATCCGTTGCGATCGCGTTGATACCGAAACGGGCGAAGTATTCACGCTGGCCACCAGCACCATCATCCGCGCCCTGCGTACCTATCGTGTCCACCCGGACCAGTTGCTGGCGCCGGCCCCGGCCGTCGAGTTGCGCAGCCTGCACCCAAACCACGTCTGGCAGATCGACGCCAGCCTGTGCGTGCTCTACTACCTGAAGGCCGAGAACGAGAAGGAAAGCGGCCTGCAGGTCATGGAGTACAACCGCTTCTACAAGAACAAACCGGCCAACCTGAAGAGCATCGAGAACGACCGCGTCTGGTCCTACGAGCGGACTGACCACAACAGCGGAGCGATTAGCGTCAATTACGTTAATGGCGCCGAGTCCGGCATGAATCTGGCCGAGAGCTTTATCAAATTCATCTGCCAGCAACCACGCGATCCGATTCACGGCGTGCCCTACATTCTGATGATGGACATGGGCAGCGCCAACACCAGCGGCCTTTTCAAGAACTTCGCCCGCCGCCTGGGCGTCGAGCTCATGCCTCACGCCGTCGGCAATGCCCGGGCAACCGGACAGGTCGAGAACGCTCGCAATATCATTGAACGCAGCTTCGAATCCGGCCTGCGCTTTCAGCCGGTCGCCAACCTGGAAGAACTCAACGCCCGGGCGCAGCAATGGTCTATCTGGTACAACGCGACAAAAACGCACAGCCGTCATTTCAAGACGCGGACCGAGCAGTGGATGACCATCACTGAGCAGCAACTGCGCATCGCGCCGCCGGCCGATCTGTGCCGCACGCTGCTGACGCACGAGCCTGAGTCTCGGGTGGTCGATGACTTCCTGCGCGTCAAGTTTGCCGGTCGGGAGTGGGACGTCTCCGCCGTGCCGCGCGTCATGGTCGGCGAAAAGCTGATGGTCACCTACAACCCTTACCAGCTCGACACCGTCTTCATCGTCGATTCCGATGCCGAGGGTAACGAGCTGCTGCACGCCGCCCCATCCGTCGAGCGCGGCGAAGACGGTTTTGCCGTCACGGCCAACGTCATCGGACAAGACTACCGCAAGCACGCCGAGACCGAGGCCGACATCAACCGCCGCGCCGTCGAGCTGGCCACCTACGGCGTGGTCACGCAGGATGAAGCCGACGCGGCCAGGAAGGCCAAGGCCCTGCCATTCGGCGGTCGCATCGACCCGATGAAGGCCGTGACCGATGCTGACCTGCCCACCTTCCTGCCGCGCCGCGGTACCGACCTGGTCGTCGGCGTCGGCGCCGTTGCTGCCGAGCGTACGTTCTCCCTGTTCGAAGCCGCCGCCGAACTGGCCCGCCTTGGCGTTGCCATGGATGCCGACAAGAATCGCCTGGTCGCCTCTTGGTTCCCGGCCGGCGTGCCCGAATCCGAAATCGCCGGCCTGCAGCAGCGCTTGACGGTGCGCGCCGGCCTCAAGGTTGTGGGTGGTTGAGATGACGATCAAACAACTGCTCATCACGCATGGCATTACCCAGCAGGCCCTGGGCGACGGCGCCGGCCTGTCGCGCGGTGCGCTGTATCGCCTACTGTCAGCCGGCGAATTCCCGGTACGCGACCCGGGCGCCGAGCAGCGCGTATTTGAATTTTTGGCCAAAAACGGCGTTGACCGTGGAAGCCTCGAAACCCTTTTCTCGCAGCAAAAGAAAGCCCCGGTCGTGTTGACGCACGCCGAGGCCGATCCCGAAGCAACCGTTGAAGAAACCCAGGAGGAATCCATGTTACTACGAAATGAAACGCTCACGCCCTTGGCCCGGCAGCACTTCGGCTTGGTCCGTAGCCCGTTTGTTGACGACGTGCGCACCCGCGCCGATGTCTTCGCCAGCGCCAACACCCGCTATGTCCGCGCCGCGCTGCTCGATGCCGCGCTGAATCATGGCTTCATCGGCATCGTCGGCGAGTCCGGCGCCGGCAAATCGACACTCCTCGAGGAGCTCGAAGAACGCATCGCCGACGAAGGTCGTCAGGTCATCATCATCCGCCCCTACATCCTGGCCATGGAAGAAAACGACCAGAAGGGCCGCACGCTGAAGAGCGGGCAGATCGCCGAGGCCATCATCCGCGCCCTGGATCCTTCCGGCTCGCCGCGTCGCACGCCGCAGGCCCTGTACAAGCAAGTGCACGACCTGCTCAAGTCGAGCCGCAGCGCCGGCTATAGCCACCTGCTGGCGATCGAGGAGGCGCACTGCTTGCCGGTGGCCACGCTCAAGCACCTCAAGCGCTTCCTGGAACTCAAACAGGGCCTCGGCCGTCTGCTCGGCATTTGCCTGGTCGGCCAGCCGGAACTGAAGAACCGCCTATCCGACAAGAATCCGGAAGTCCGCGAAGTCGTGCAGCGCTGCGAGCTGGTCGAGCTGCAGCCGCTCGATAACGATCTTGAGGCCTACCTCAAGCACAAGTTCGAGCGCATGGAGATCAAGCTCGATGACGTGCTCGCCAGCGATGCCTGCGACGCGCTGCGCGCCCGCTTGATCCGCATGCCGCGCGGCGGCAAGCCGAGCGATGCCGTGAGCCTGTGCTACCCGCTGGTCGTCAACAACCTGGTCACTCGGGCGATGAATGCGGCAGCGGTCGCCGGCTGGCCGAAGGTTGATGGCCAAGTGATCGGAGGGTGCTGAGATGGGTGCTCATACCGACCCGGTCTGGATGGCCGATTTTCCGGGTGACGGTGCTACCGTCATCCGTGGTCTGGACAGCAAGCCGATCTGTTCAGTGCCGCATTTTCGGCCTCATATGGAGACTGCTGCCAATGTCGCGCTGATTGAACTGGCGCCGGAGTTGTTCCGTTCCGTCTGCGAGCTGGTCGCTGTCATGCGCGCCTCCGACGTTAAGGCTGCGACCACCTGTACCACCGATGACTGGGATGCGGCTCTCGACGACGCCCAATCGCTGATTGACCTTCTGGCAGACGACCTCGTCTTCATTGATCCGTCAGTCAGGGACGGAATAGTCGTCTTGCCCATGCCGATGATGACGCCGCCGGCAACAGTTCTCATGTTCAGGGCCGTTGATGGCGACGTAACCATCCTCGTCCACGCCGACGACGACCGAAAAACCACGCTTGGTCAGTGGAACATCTCATCTTCAATGTTTACCTTCGTGCATACCTTCCTCCAGGAAGATGGCCCGCTGTGTGGCGTCCTGCGGCACGAGAAGAAAATCGTCGGAGAAGTCGCCATTTTGCCCGGTCGCCAGTTCAAGCTGACGCTTGGCGAGCACGTTCAGTCCGTAGAACTAGCCGCGGATGACATCACCGACATCATCAACCTGTTCCAGGGGAGCTGAGATGAGCGCTACCGTGATCGCCTTCCCCTATTGTGTGCCTGAACACCTTGTGCCGGCCTTCATCGCGCCCGCGTGCACTGGCCAAATCAACACCGCCGATGCCCGGCACGACATCGACAAGCTGCTCGCCGACCAGCGCCAGGTCTGGGACTGGGCTGTCGCCTCCGGCCTCGCCGTGCTCAGCATCAACGGCGACCGCAACGGCGCCTACCTGTGCATCGCCCCGGCCGAACACATCTACAAGCTGTTTGGCGAAGAGTGCGCCCAGATCCAGCGCAAGACGCAAGACGGTCTGTGCCTCGAAACCTGGATGGGCCTGGTCGGTCACATCCGCGTCTTCTGGCGGGAGGTCAAATGCGTGCATTGAGCCAGCCATCTGCCACCCGCATGAGCCAGCGCGGCCTGCGCCCGGCCAGCGAGCTGGCAGAGAATCGCCCGCATGGCGACCGCCTGCGCTACATCGGCGGCTGTCGCTGCGACGCCTGCCGTGCCGCTAACACCGCCTACGAGCGTAGCCGGAACGCGGCCCGCGCCGCCGGCGACTGGAACGGCATCGTCAGCGCCGACAAGGCCCGGCGCCATATCAAAAAGCTGTCAAAGCTTGGCGTCGGCCGGCGGGCAGTAGCGGCAGCAACCGATATTTCCGACACAATCCTGTTCGAGATTCGTAGCGGCACGCGCAAGAATATCCGGGCCCGCACCGAGCGGCTGATTCTCGCCGTGACGACCGACGTGCGCGGCGAGGCCTTTCTGGTCCCGGCCGGGCCGACCTGGGCGCTGATCGACGAGCTGATCGCCGCCGGCCACACCAAGAGCGAGATTGCCCTCGGCATCGGCCGCAAGACGCCGGCGCTGCAGCTCGACAAGACGACGATCACCCTGCGCAACGAGGCGGCGGTCAAGCGCCTGCATGCCCGGCTGATCCAGCCCGATCAGGGGATGGTCAATGCCAGCAAGGCAGTGCGCCTGATCGAGCAGCTACGGGCCGAGCTGTTCCCCGCCAGTCGCATCGCCGCCGAGCTGGGCATGCCGGAGGCCGTCGAATCTGGCGCCTTCGTTCTGCCCAGGCGCATCACTAGCGAACTCGAAACCCGCATCGTCGCGCTGCATCAGCGCTTGATGAACTAGGAGCTGACATGCGCAAGCTGATCAACATCGCAATCGTTCCAGGGCGTGCGCTGCAACGCGTCGTCCTGGCCATCAAGTTCTACACCCGACTCGGTTACAGCTGGCACCTCGCCTGGTGTAAAGCGGCGCGCTGACCGCTCAACAACTCATCGCCATTACGTTTAACCAGGAGGAATCATGGAAACAAACAGCCATCCCGGCTATCTCAAGAATGCCGTTGGCCATCTTGTCCCGATCGAATCGGTCAAGCCGATCGATCTCGCTCGCGACTCGCTGGTAAAAGAGATTGTCGTCAAAGCCCGCACCATCAGCGGCCAGATCGGCGAATTCAAGGCTGCCACCTTCGACGACATATCGGCCTTCGTTCAGCTTTCGGCCGAGCAGTATCAGGCCAAGCTCGGCGGCCAGAAGGGCAACGTCACGCTGCTCTCGTTCGATGGCCGCTACAAGGTGCAACGCGCCATCGCCGAGCACATCACTTTTGATGAGCGTCTGCAGGCCGCCAAGGCGCTCATCGACGAGTGCATTACCGACTGGTCCCAGGGTAGCCGCACCGAAATAAAGGTGCTGGTCAATGACGCTTTCCAGGTCGATCAGACTGGCAAAGTCAACACCGGCCGCGTCCTCGGCCTACGCCGTCTGGAGATCAACGACGAGCGCTGGCATCGCGCCATGATGGCCATCGGCGAAGCTGTCCAGGTCGTAGGCAGCAAAAGCTACATCCGCGTCTATGAGCGCGATGAGTCGAGCGGTGAATACCGCCCGATCCCTCTTGACGTTGCGGCGGCTTGAGGTGGCGTGATGTGGTTCCATAACCTGCAGATTTACCGTCTCCCTTCTCCCTGGAATATAACCGCCGACCAGCTGCGCGAGCAGCTCGCTCGCGGCCCGTTCTTCCCTGCTGCCGGCCATGAAGCACAAACCCGTGGCTGGGCGGCCCCGCGTGTTGATGGCGAGTTGCTTCACGCCATGAATGGCGCTTGGCTCATCCGCCTCGACATCGAGACTCGTCTGCTGCCGCCATCGGTCATCACTGCCGAAGTGCGCGTCCAGGCTGAAAAATTGGAAGAAAACCAGGGCTTTGGCCCCGGCCGTAAGCAGATGAAAGAACTGCGCGAAAAGGTGACCGCCGAGCTGTTGCCACGCGCCTTCACAAATCGCCGCGGCACCTACGTCTGGATCGATCCGAAAGCTGGGTGGTTCTGCGTCGATGCCGGTACGCCGGCCAAGGCCGACCAAGTCATCGAGCACCTGCGTCATTGCCTGGATGCATTTCCTCTGACCATGCTTCACACCCAGGTCTCGCCGCCTGCCGCCATGGCTGGCTGGCTGGCTGGCGAAGCGCCAGACGGATTCACCATCGACCGTGACTGCAGCCTGAAGGCTGGCGGCGAAGAGAAATCGCAAGTCAGCTACAAACGCTGCCCACTCGATGCTGATGAAGAGATCGGCGGCGAGATCAAGGGGCACCTGGCCAGCGGCAAGATGCCGACAAGCCTGGCGCTCACCTGGGATGACCGCATCTCGTTCGTGCTCAATGAAAAGCTGACCATCAAGCGCCTGGCCTTCCTCGACCTGCTCAGGGAAGAAGCCGAGCAGAACGCCGAAACCGCCGACGACCAGTTCAACGCTGACTTCGCGCTGATGACCGGCGATCTGGGGCGCTTTCTGCCGGCGCTGATCAAGGCGTTGGGTGGGGAGGTGCGTGATGGCGATCTATAACTTCAAGAAGCAGTTTGCCGGCGCCATCCGTACCGGCAGCAAAACCCAGACCATTCGTGCCCATGGCAAACGCCAGCCGCCGAAGGTGGGCGACTGGGCCTATTGTTACACCGGCCTGCGCACGCGTGACGTCTGCCGCCTCGGCGCCTTCCGGATCGTGCGCGTTACGCAGATCTCGATCTCAGCCGGCAGTTGCTCCGTATCGGTGCCTCGTTGCGGCGTTTGGTCCAACTTGTCCGCGGAAGAGATTGAGCAACTGGCGCGGGCCGATGGTTTTTCTTCGGCCGGCGACTTCTTCGATTTTTTCTCCAGGGAGCACGGAGGAACGCTCGGTGGCCACCTGATCGAGTGGGATCCGGAGACTGCGCAATGAATGGGGGCGCCCTTATTCAACTTACGCTAGCCGCCAAGCGCGCTGCATTCCCGTTGGCCGCGCCGCGCTACCAGACGCTGACCTTCTTGCCGGTCACCATTTTCGCTGCTGTGGTCGACGGCTATTACGAGGCCTTTTTCGCCAGCCTTGCCCCGACGGGTGTCCAGTCATGACGCCCATCCTCACATCCCGCCTGCGCCAGTTGCGCGCCATCCGCCACAAGGCCGGCGAGCTGCTCGACGATGTCAGTTATCGCGAGATCCTGCAGCGCTGTGCCGGCGTCTCCAGCTCGACGCAGATCCGCAGCGTCGCCAAGGCCGAAGCGGTGATCGACGAGTTTCGCCGCCTCGGCATCGGAACCCCGCCACCGCGCAAGCCGCTTACGCCACAGCAAAAGAAGATCTGGTCGCTGTGGCAGAGCCTCGCCGATAAAGGCCATGTGACAGATCGGACCATGCGCGGGTTGTTAGTCTGGGTAAAACGCCAGACCGGCGTCGACGCCCTGTCGTTCATGACCTGGCCGCAGGAACGCCAGGTCACTGAAAGCCTCAAGCGCTGGCTGGCGCGAGGCGTTGATGACACGGTCAACGGCAAAAAACAGTCAAAAACGGAAAACGATCATGGCTGATCTGTTCGATGCCGGCGACCTGCTGGCGCCGCTGAATGCCCAGTTGCCGGCGGGCATGCACCCAACGCATCGAGCGATGGCCGAGGAGATGTATCTGCACCTGGCTGAGGACGAGCAGGCCGTCCAGGAGATTGGCCTTGATCGCCTGGCCGAGTTGGTTGTGGGACAGGTTGATCGCGTGGCGCAGGAAATCGGCGGCTGTTATTTCTACATGCCGAAGGGTGTCGGCATCGCGCTGTCGGCTCGGGATCGGGAAATTGCCGCTGAGTGGCGCGGCAACAACGGCCATGTCCTGGCTCGTAAATACCATCTGTCCGAGATGCGTATCGGCCAGATAATGAAAAAATGGCGCCTTGAACAGTTCGCGCTGAAGCAGAATAAATTCCATGGATCCGGTTTTGACTTACCGACCCTTGGAAAAAAAGGCGTCAAACAGCTGTCGCTGCAGCCGAATGATTTTCAGGAAACCGGCGCCGACAAATAAGAGCGCCGGGCGATTTTTTCGGCAAAGGCGACGTCCTTGTAGCCGGATGGTGCCGTAAATCGATCCTACCCGTGCACAAATGGCTTTGTGCACTGTTGGCAAGCCGGCGGCGAGCAGCAAAAAACAACCCCGCGAACTGGCTAAGCATTAAACCTCCGTACTTCAAAAAACGTTTTGTTCATGCCGCCATCGCGCCCGCGCGAAAAATGCGGGCATGACATCAACCACTTTCGACTTGATCGGCAAGTACGCAATCGAGAAAGGCCTGCCCTGGTCTTTCCGTTGCGCCCGGTTCACCGGTCGTGCCAAAACGCCTGTTGATCTCACCGGCAGCAGTGCGCGGCTGGAAATCTATAACGCCCTGACCGGCGAGTTGGTCGCGACGCTGGACGATTCCGCCGGCGATATCGTCCTCGGCGGCCCGGCCGGAACAGTTGATGTTGCGCTGGCCGCACAAGTGTCGGCAGGCTGGTCGGCAACGCATCTGCGCTATCGCTTCTTCTTTACCGACTCGCTCGGCGTCGAACGGTTATTCATGCGAGGCCGGCTCGGTCTGGTCGAAGACTGATGAGCGACGAACAGGAAATCCTGGTCATCGAGACTGCTGTTGTCGATGTCGTCGAGTTGTCAGGAGACGTCGTCGAGCTGGTCGAGGTGATCGAGCCGCAGCTCGTTGTAGTCGATCCGCCGGCAGACATTGAAGTTATCGAAATCGGAGCCGAGGTCATTGAGTTGATCGAGGTGGCCGAACAGGGGCCGGCCGGCCCCCCGGGAGGAGACCCCATGCCCTATGCCAAGCGTGTCGACGCGGTCGGCGAATCAGTGATTTACCGCGGCGAGGCCATCCCCGGCAGCGCCGACAGCGATCCGGCCTGGCGCATCAGCCGAATCACGATGACCGGCGATGACCTGGTCGAGCAATGGGCCAACGCCACGGCGGATTTTGTCCATGTCTGGGCCAGCAGGGAGGCGTATGAGTACATCTGAGTATTTATTACCCGAGGTTGCGACGGTCGAGCGGCTGCGCGATTACCTGGAATGGCATGTCCAGAACGGACGCGGCTCCATGTGCATCGCCATTGATCCGCGCGGCCTGTCCTACCTGACCGAAAAGCGCGACGTGCGCCTGGCGCTGCCATTTGAAGATGAGGGCGGCCATGATGGTGAGCGAGTCTTCGTGCGAGCGGTGTTTTGACCGGAGACCGTAAATGACAACCTGGACTGTACAGAATCGAGAAACCGGTGAAGTCGTGCATGCCTACACTGCCGACGCGGTGAGCCATGCCGATATTTACCCGTTCGATACCTACAACCACATTCCGCAGCCAGTGGTTGTTGAGGTGGTTGTGCGCGAGATTTCCGGCATAGCGTTCCTGCGCCGATTCACCCAAGCCCAGCGCATCGCTATACGTGATTTGGCAAAAGCTGTTCCAGAAGTTGATGACTTCATGCGTCTACTTGACGCGACGATTGCGCAAGGCGGGATTGTCAATCTGGACGACCCTGACACCATCGCAGGCGTTAACGCACTGGCTATTCTGCTGCCAGATAAAGGGATCGCTCCAGCGGAGATTCTAGCCTAATGGCAACCGTCTATTCGCTGGTCTGCTGGGGCGGCAAGGATGGCAAAGCGGTTACTGTCAGCTCGTCCACCGATTTGGTGACGCTGACCAATCACGGATGCCGCAATGGCAAAGGACTGCAGTTCGCGTCCGGCACCTTGCCGACCGTCGCCGGGGCGGCGCTGGCGCTCAACACAACCTATTTCGCCAAGCGGGTCAGCAGCAGCACCTTCGAGCTTTACTACGAATCGTCGCTGACGACAAAGATCGATTTCACATCGACCGGCTCAAGCCTGGTGATGAAGGGAGCCTACTACCAAGGGCTGACTGATACCAGCCGGTGGGGCACGCGGATTTACGACGGACGGGTGGCATGGAATGCGGCTCGTGCTGCTGCATCGACGGTATTTGATACTGAGGTATGCGAATTCGGCGATGACTACGACGACCTTGTGGGCGCGTCATTTTCAGTTACCGTGCCCTGTGCGTCGCTGATCATGACCTCGTTGGTCAATGGCGTTCGCGGGGCCGGGTGGCATGGCGGCATCAAGGGGGCCGGCTATGTGTCGATGGTGCCGAATGGTGGCTACACGGCAATGTCTCCCGGAAATATTCAGGACGCGACTTTCGACGGTTTTAGTTGCACGGTGTTATCGACATCTGGGTCCGGTACGGCATTGGGAACATCGGGGCGCGGTGGCAATGTCGTCAAGAGCATGATCTTGAGCGGGATCAGCACAAGTTTCGGTTTCGGTTTGGCACTAAATGGTGCGATGACCAAGGTGCTGAACTGCCTGATCACAGGACTGCTGCGCGGCGTGGCGACAGGCTCATACACCTACGGCTCCCTGTGCGCCAACAATACCGTCGTCGGCAACGGAACAGGCATCTACGCGGAAGGGTCCGGCGCATCGACCTATGGCAAGTGGTACAACAATGCAGTTTTCGGCAACACCTCAAACTGGTCGCGGGCAGCGCCAGCCGGCGTTGAGGGGGCATCCAATAACACCGGCGAGACAGTCGATGCGATTGACCCGTGGGCGGTAGGCGCTGGCGCAACATCAATCGACATCACCAGTGCGGATTTTGTCAATTACGCAGGCGGTGACTTCCGGCCCGCATCTGCATCGTCGCTGCTCACCGATGCCGGCACCGACTACTACGGTCGACTCGGATTCGACCTCGCTGATGGTGAGGTGCCGAACTATAACAACGGCGGTGCTGAAGGTATCGACCTGGGGTGTTTTGAGTTCGATTACGGATATGGGCCGCACCCAACATTGACGGATTTCACTTTCGCCGTGAAAGACGAATCCGGCGGAAATGTCATCGATTTCGAATATCGGCTCTATCTCAAAGACCCCGCTGCCGGGATCATCGGCTCGACCGAGCTAGACGGCGCGGAAAACTATGCATCTTCGAGCCGTACTTGGCAGCACGGCTATTCGAGCAATACCGATGTCGTCCTGCAGATCATCAAGGATGGCTATGAAGAAGCGCTGGTCGAATACATCCTGAACACAACCCCGCTGACCACCACGGTCTATCTGGCGACCGAACGAAATATCTAAGGAGCAATCATGGCAACCATCGACCTCGATACCGCCGGTAATCTGGCCGCGTCCCAACTCAAAGAATCGACGAACCCGCGCGGATCGTCGCCCGACGGTAATGTCTATTTCGACCTGGTCAGCGGAGAAATCCAGATCATCACCGCCGATGAGCTGGCGACGGTCGATTTCGGCGGCGGCGCCATTGCCAATCCGTTGATCGACGAAGGTGGCGCTGGCGGCGGCATTACCGCGCGGGCGCTTTACAAGTTCGAGCGGATGAGCCGCGCGGCCAACGAAACTTTGCGCAAATACGACAAGTTCATGGTCGGTTCGTACAAGTTCGCCGGGGCCTATGAAATGGCGAATGGGCGAAAGATTGCCAGCGCTGACATCAAGAAGCTGCGCGCTACCGGCATGGTCTGGCGATCGGCGGCCGGGGCGGTCAATCGCATCTACTTTGGCGCGCGCTCTCTCGGCAATGTCGAGGCGACCAGTCAGGCGTACTATCAACTTACTGCAGGCGGCGCCCCGGTCAATTTCTCCTACCCGGGCGCGGTCGATGAAATGATCCAGGTGTTCGGCTCGACGGCCAACGGGGACGTCGGTGCCGGCAACTTCGACAGCCGCACCTATCTGGCGCTCAGCCTGCGCACGTTCGGCAAGGTCCATGACCGCAAGGTGCTGTCCGATTCCGGCATCATCATCATGGACGGCTTCTCGGCAGGATTCGCCCTCGGCGAGGCCAATCACCTGACCACCGGAAATTACGCGCTGGCTGACGTCTATGGTGGCTCTGCCATCGCGCCATTTACCGGGATGTCGCTGGAAAAACTGGCCTCTCCGCAAAACGAAACCGGATTCAACGAGGGTTCAGGTGATTTCACCTGGGCGCTAAACAACGCCGCCGGCGCGACCCTTGACCAGTGCGTTGCTTATCTGGACGCGCTCGCGGCGACCGACAACGACATCGACACCGGCGCCGGCGTCACCAATGGCAAGCGTGTCGGGACGTGGTACAGCTACGATGCGCAGGGTCGCATCGTCACACGCTCGGGGGCTGACGGTAACGGTTTATTGATCGAGGGTCTGATCGGCGAGGACAAGCAGCGCATCGTGCAGACCACCGACGCCGGCACTGCCCGTACCTATCCTTTTTTCCCGACTGTGATCGTCGATGTTGGTGATAACGCGCGTTCCGATGGTGCCGCCTGGGGCCATGTGTATTTCAAGGACGGTCCGGGCGCCAACGATTTCAACACGGCGAACGCCGTTACGGTGCAGGACAAGAATAGCGCCAGCGTGAAAGGACTGATCAGCGGCGCCAACATCGTTTTCGAGTTTCCCTTCGACACGGATACGCTCGGCGGGGTCGCCGGTACCAACAAGGTCTGTGTAGTTGAGGTTGAGGGCAACGGCGTCGCGACGGCCGCCAAGACGGAATTCACCATCACCCGCACGGCGACGATCAACGTGTCCTGTCAGCCCGGGCTGGAAACGAACCTTTAGGCACCGGTATGCCACTGATCGCTTCGATCAACGGCGCGACGCGCAGGGTCTATCTCGACCCTGCCGCGGTCGTTGAAGGTGTTCTGACGTTTCACCCGACCGTCGATCTCTATCCGGATTACAAGTCGCTACGCGCGGCTGATGAGTCTGTGCGCCCGTTCGATGCCTTTCTCGAAGCCCGCGGAAACGAACCCAAGAACCTCGATGGATCGAAGCGCACGCCGCGCTACACTCGCCTGCTTGGCGGTACCAAGATTGTCATCCCGGCCGGCGTGACACGCCTCAACGTTACTGGCGAGCTGCTGTCCGACGATGGCTCTGATCCGTTCGACCGCAGCCTGATCACCGGCGCCTGCATCATTGACTACACGCCACCGGTTGCCGAAATCATCCGTGTGACGATCACGGGTAACGAATACACGCTCACCCAGATCGCGGCAGCCATCTGGGCACACCCTTTCGTTTCAAAGCTGCTCACCGTCGCCAAATTCCTCGGTCTGAAGTAGCACAAAAACCAAAAACGTTTTAGCCAGCCATTGTTCGCGCGCCCGCGAACAATGCGGGCATGCCTACTGCAAAAACACTTCCAGACCACATCGAAATATTCCGCGCTGGCCGGCAGGTCGATGACGCAGGGAATACTCACGATTTCACCGAGGCGGACGTCGCGGCCATCGCCAGCGGCTACAACACAGCCCTGCGCGAAGCGCCGCTAACGGTTGGCCACCCGGCCAGCAATCTGCCGGCCTATGGCTGGGTCAAGGGCCTCGGCGCCGCTGCCGGCATATTGACCATGAACCCACACCAGGTCGAGCCGCAGTTTGCCGAGATGGTTGCATCCGGCCGCTTCAAAAAGCGCTCTGCCTCGTTCTATCCGCCCACCTCTCCGAACAACCCGACGCCCGGCCGCTGGTATCTGCGCCACGTCGCGTTTCTCGGTGCCCAGCCGCCGGCCGTCAACGGTCTCAAAGACATTCAGTTTTCCGAGGGTGACGCTGCCGGCGCCATCTCGTTTTCCGAAACCGCCATCACTCAAAAGGAGATTCTGATGGATGAAGAAACCAAGAAGCAACTGGCCGAAACCGCCAAGCAGCGGGATGAAGCACTTGCTCAGAAGGCCTCGGCCGACGCCGAAGTCGTCAAGGCGCGTGCCGAGCTGGCTCAGTTTGCCGAGGCGCAGCGTCAGTCTCGTCATGCGGCGCATGTCAGCTTTGCTGAGGCCAGCGTCAAGGCCGGAAAGCTGCTGCCGAAGGACAAGGAAACCGCCGTTGCTGTGCTCGATCAGCTTGCCGAGTCGCAGCCGGTCGAATTCTCCGAAGCCGGCGTCGCCAAGAAGGTCGCACCGGCCGAGTGGTTCAAGGGGCTGATCGAAGGCGCCAAGCCGCTGGTTGAATTCGGCGAATTTGCCGGTGGCGATACCGGTGGCGAATCGACCAAGGGCATGTCCGATGCCGACATCGACAAGCGTGCCAAAGCTTACGCGGCTCAGCACAACGTGAGCTACTCCGAGGCTCTTTCCAAGGTCGTGAGCTTCACGTCCTGACCGCCACGATCATCGCCCCTGAAAGGACCGCACCATGATGACCCCCGATCAAATCCGCCTGAAGCAGAACCCGATCCTGTCCAGCTTGTTGCTGGGTATGGGTCAGGGTACCTACATTGCGGAACAGCTGTTCCCGCGCTTGCCGCAAGCCCTGTCCGGCGTCATGCTGGCCAAGCTGGGCGACGAGCGCCTGAAGAAGTACAACCTGCGCCGCGCGCCGGGCGCCAAGACCAAGCGCGTCGATATCAGCTACGAAGGCAAGACTTACACCGTCAATCAGTACTCGGTGGAAGTGCCGATGCCGCGCGAGCTGATCCGCGAAGCCGACGAGTCGCGCAAGCTCAATGTCGGCAATCACCTTGATGTGTCGCGCATCGCCATGGTGACGGCCAACGACATCCTGCTGCTCGACTACGAAATTGAAGTGGCGACGCTGGCTACCACGTCCGGCACCTATGCCAGCGGACATGTCCTTGCGCTGGCCGGCGGTACCAAGTGGAGCGCCGCTACCGGCACGCCGGTGACCGATATTCGCGCCGCTGCCGACGTGATCCGCAAGAAGATCGGCAAGCGTCCGAACAAGCTGACACTGTCGGCCGATGCCTTCTCGGCGTTGGTTATGAATGCCGAAGTTAAGACCTATCTGCCGAGCACGCAGCAAGGTGTGGCCACAGTTGACCAGCTGAAGAACATCCTCAACGTGCCGGAAATCGTTGTTGGCGATGCGGTCTGGAAGGATGCCGCCGGCACCGGCGCCGATGTCTGGGGTAACAACGCCATCCTCGCGTATGTCCCCAAGATTGGCGGTAACGGCAGCGACATCAGTCTCGCTGAGCCTGGCTTTGGCTTCACCAACGTGCTCGAAGGCCACCCGTTCGCGGAGACGCCATATTACGAAGCCAGCGAGAAGTCCTGGATCTACGGCGCGACCTACGAGCGGCAGCCGAACGTGGCCTACAACGAGGCCGCCTTCCTGTTCCAGAACCCGAAATAAGGGGAGAAATCATGGGACTGATCGCAAAAGTCACGGTGGTGACGATGGTCGATGGCCAGCGGCGGGAATTTCAGCCGGGCGAACAATTGCCAGCGCTGCACGCCCACGACGTGGCCAGCCTGAAGGCCATGGGCGCCATCGAGGACACGGGCGAAACCGAGAAAGCCGCCAAGGTGTCGGCGGCGGCCGCAAAGAAGGCAGCCAAGGAATTCGAGGATGCCCGAAAGCTCGTCCATGCCGCCGATGAATCGACTGACACCGGCGCCCCGAGCGCTTAACCCCTTTACCAGGAGCAAACACCATGGGTAAGCAATACGACAAGGTACACGCAGCGACGGCAATTGCCATCGCTGCGATCGCGGCCAACCGCTTCGTCGGCTTTGATGGCGCGCCCGCCACCAGCGCCGGCGGCAGTCACGATTCGCAAGGTGTCGCCGAGACCGAGGCGGCCATCGGCCAGGCAGTCAGCCTGATCACCGGCTACTCGGCCCCGGTCGAGGCGGGCGAGGCGATCGCTCAATTCGCCTTCGTCAAGCCGGCCGCCGACGGCTCCGGCAAGGCGATCACCGGCACGGCAACCGACCACTGCGGCATGGCTCTGGAAGCCGCCGGCGGCGACGGATCGCTGTTTGAAGTTCGCGTCCTGCCGCATCGTCACACTTAAGCCGCGCGCTCGTCATGATCTACGCCACCGTTGCCGACCTGGTTGCCCGCTTTGGCGAGCTCGAGCTGGTGCAGCTCACCGACCTGGACAACATTCCGCCGTCGATCATCGACGTCGGGCGTGTTGACACCAAGATCGGTGATGCCTGCGCCTTCGTCGACGGTTATGTCGGGCAGGTTTACCGTTTGCCGCTGGCGGGCTGTCTCAAGCCCGCCACGGTACCCGGTGCTGATCCGAAATACGTGGCGCCGCCGGTGTTGGTGCGCATCACCTGCGACCTGGCACGCTATTACCTGCATGACGATCTGGCTCCGGAAAACGAGGTCTATCGTCGCTACAAGGCAGCCGTTAGCGAGCTGGACGCCTTCGCCAAGGGCAAGGCTCAGTTGTCGTGCCCCTGGGGCGGTTCTCCCGGTGTGCTGATCGGCGCGGATGCACAATCCGGCAATAACGATGTGTGGTCGTCATTCAGCCCGCGCAGCGTGACGGATGACACTCTGAAGGGCTTCGCATGATCGGCAGCGTCGCACAGGCCTGGACGGACTGGAACTTCATGTCCGGCGAGCTGGACATCGTACGCCGGATCAAGGAAGCCATCCAGACCGGACCCGATGCCTGGGCCCGGGTTGTCGGTACCCGTGATGATCTCGATGAGGTCAAGGAAGACCAGCAGGTGACGCCAGGTGTCTATGTCATCTATGCCGGCTTCTCGGTCAAGGATGCCAGCACGTCACAGGCGACGATAGAGCATCGCTGGCGCATCGTGCTGGCGGTGTCATCGCTGTCACCCGGGCGCGAGGCGTCGCCCCGCAATCTGGTGGCTGGCAAGTATTTGCCGACGCTGATCCAGGTGCTGCATGGCTACATCCCGGCCGGTAGCACAACTGGGCTGGTACCGGGTTCGCCGCCGCCCATCTACCCCAACGGCAAGTTCAGTTATTACCCGCTGAGCTTCACGTCGGAAACCATTTACACAACCCGCAAGGGGCCGGCCATCGGCCCGTTGCCGCTCGATAGGAGATCATGATGAGCGAAACGAATGGCCTGCTTTTTGCGGGCGACCTGCTGATTTCGATCCGCAACCCATCGACCGGTCTGTTCGGCGGCTACAGCCGCCTGCACGCCGACAAGTTTGAAATCAAGACGCCTTCGGACATGATGCAAAAGGTTTCCAAGGGCCGCAGCACCTTCGGCCAGTCCTGGCTGACCCATTTCGCCGGAAAGCCGGCCGAGTTCGCGCTGACGCTGGATGAACTGTCCCAGGAGACCTTGGCGCTACAGCTCGCCGGCGAGGTTTCGCCGCTGACGCAGACGGCCGGCGCGCTGTCGGCTATCGACGTCACCGTCGTCCCCGGGAAGTGGGTCGATATAGGTTATGAAAATCTCGATTTGACGGCGCTCGTGGTGACTGATTCGGCCGCGGTGACAACCTATGTCAAGGATGTCGATTACGAGGTCAATCCGCGCACCGGCATGATCTACGTTCCGATCGGCGGTGCTATTGCAGCCGGCCTCGTCAAATTCACTGCGGCCAAGGCCGAATTCACCGGGGCGGTCATCGCCGGCGCCAAACAGTTTTCAACAACGGTGCGCATGAAACTGGACGGCATCAACCTGATCACTCGCCAGAACATCCTGCTCGAGGCGCAGCAGGGTACCGTCAGTGCTCAGGATGCCTACGACTTCCTGTCCGGAAAGCTGGCCAGCGTGCCGCTCAAGGGGCTGCTCGAGGTCGCCGAAGGTTACGACAGCCCATTCCAGCTCAAGTATTTCAACTAAGCGGCAACAGCCAACAACGCCCGCCGCAGTGATGCCGCGGGCGTTTTTCACAGGGGAAACGAGTGAGCGAAAAAACGGTATCGGTTGGGCTGCGGATCGACGGCGATTCGCGGGGCGCGATCACTTCTATCGATACGACCGAAAAAGCACTGCAGCGGTTGGACGCGGCCGGAAAAATAACGCTGCTCGAAGGTGCTGAGCAGAATAGCCGAGACCTTGCCGTCGAGATCGAGCGGACTCGGCAACGTGTCCAGGCATTGGAGACGACGCTATCCGAAGCCTATGCTGCTGGCGCAGACGATCAGCAGATCAAGAAGATATCGATGCAGCTTGACGAGGCTCGTCGCGAAGCCGACTCGTTTTCTGCCGCAGCAGATAAAAACAGCGTTTCCCTCAACCGGCTGAAACTGTCTGCCCGCGAAGCGGGTATCGACATTGCGAATCTCTCCAACGAACGGCTGAAGCTGGAACGCCTGGCGCAGTCATCGGCATCACTGCAGAAATCGTTTGATAGCCTGAATATCCGTTCAGCGCAGAAAATTGAAGCCGACATCCTGGAAGTCAATCAGGCGCTGCTCAAACTCGCGCAGCGCGCCGACGTCAGCGGCGACGAATTCGACCGCGCCTTTGCTGCTGGACAAAAGCGTATCGAGGCGCTCAAGGCCGAGCTGAAGACTGTTCCTGATGAGATGGGGCGTGTCGGTCAGAAGGCCGACAACATGCTCTCCCTGTTCGGACGCCTCGGGCTGGCCTTTACAGGCGTCGAGCTGGCCCGCCAGTTCGTCATGGTCAATGCCGAGCTGGAGAACGTCGAGCGGTCATTCAAGGCGATCACTGGCTCGGTGGAGCAGGCTGCCGCCGAGATGGATTACGCGCGGGGTGTGGCCAGCCGCCTAGGCCTTGAGCAAATATCAACGGCCAAGGGCTACGCTAGCCTGATGGTGGCAACTAAGGGAACATCGGTTGAGGGCGAGGTAACGCGCCAGGTGTTCGAATCGGTGGCCCGCTCGATGAGCCTGGCCGGCAAGTCGGCAGCTGATACCGAAGGCGCCTTGTTGGCGCTGCAGCAGATGGCTAACAAGGGCGTCATCAGCATGGAGGAGCTGCGCGGTCAGCTCGGCGAACGTCTGCCGGGTGCGCTGAATGCCGCTGCTGAAGGCCTTGGCATCACGACGGCGCAACTGATCAAACTGACCGAAACCGGCCAGTTGACCGCAGAAGAGTTGTTCCCGGCCCTGGCCGCCGGCCTTAACAAGCTGTATGCCGATGGTGGCGCTGAAACGCTGACGCAGGAGTGGAATCACTTCAAGAATGCGGTGCAGGATGCCTACGAAACAATCGGTGATGCGGGTGTTATCGACGTCCTGAAAGGATCGCTGGAGAGCATGGAGGTCGCCATTGTGACGACCAGCACCATGCTGGTCGCCCTGGGCAAGGACATCGGTACTTTCTTTGGCGCCCTGGCCAACGGCGATATTGGCATCAATGGTTTTTCGGAAAACGCCAAGCGCGCCTTTGCCGAGATCGAGGATGAAGCCCGCGCCCGTCTGGTCAAGGTGGCACAGCACAACGGCGTGATGGCCGCATCGCTTGACGACCTTGGCAAGGCCGCGCTCACCTCGGCAAAGCAGCAATCGACAGCAGCAACGCAGTCGGCATCTGACTGGACAAAACTCAATGTCGCATTCGGCACCGTCAAGGAAGCCGGCGAGGCAGCAACCAAGCAGGCCGAGAAGAATGCTGACGCAACCAAGGCCGAAGGCGAAGCAGCCATGGAGCTGGCCAACTCCATCGGCGCCGAGACGGACAAGCAGCTCGCCCGGGTTGACGCTGCCCGCCAGAACGCGGCCGCACTAGCTGCAGTTGCCGAGCGCCGGCGCGAAGAACTGGCGATGGCCACCGAGCACGTCGCCGCGCTCGAGCACGAGGCTGTTGCCAACGGCGGCGCAACCGAGCAGCAGCAAAAGGTCATCGACGCGCTGAAGAAAACGGCAGAAGCGCGCCAGGCGGATGCCGACAAGGCCGTTGCCCAGGCCGCGCAGTCGCAGGTGGTCGCCGTACAGGCGCAGGTCGAGGCGGCAGCTTATGAGCAGGCCCGCGGATCCTTGTCGCGCTGGTCGGCTGAAAAACAGGCGCAGCTCTCGGTCGACCAGGCTGTCATCCGGCTCGCCATCGAGCAGCAGCAGACGATCCTCGCCGTCGCCCGGGCAAAGGGCGACGAATACGGTGCTGCCCGCGCCGTCATCGAAATCAAGCGCCTGGAAATCCAGTTGGCCGAGCTGACCGCTCAGGCCAAGCGGGCCGAGGCCGAGGCGACCATGCTCGCCGTGCAAGCCCGCCGCGAAGAATTGCAGGCGGCGGGGCAACTGACCGCAGCCAAGGAAGCGGAGCTGCGCGCCCAGGAGGCCGGCGCCAAGGTCAAACAGGTCGAAGCGCAGATCGCTGGCGAACTGGCGAAGCGCATGCGAGAGGTAGCCGAAGCGACCCGTTTTGCGAGCGCCACAGCAGGATCGTCGACCGGGGGTTTCGATGCTATGACTGGCAGCATGAATCGGGCGGCCGATGCGGCATCACGGTTGCGCAAAGAGCAAAGTGTCGGCAGCGATACTCGCGGAACCAATCCGGGTGTCGGGGCTAGCGGAAGCACGCTTGATGACCCGACATTCGATCACGGCTCTTTCCTTGACGGTGGCCACCAGACTAGCCGATCAGTTGGGTCGATGGATGCCCTCTACAAATCCGGCGCCTCAGTCGAGGAAGCCAAAGCTGCCAGCAAATATTTCGGCGAACTGTTCCAGCGCGCTGTCACGGCCGGATCGTCCCAGGTGCGCTCAACCGATGACAACAATGCCCTGATCGCTACCGCGTCACGCCAGGCGGCCGAGGAAGCGATTCGGTTGGCCAAGCAGGAGCTGGCCACCGGTCAGGCGGTGGATCTCGGAACTTCCGTAGCCGACCTTACCCAGCGCAATTTGGCGCAGCTAAGTGATCGTAATTTCAACGGCCCGGATGCTTCTTTTCGCGCCTATCGCGATGCCGTCTCGGCGGCCGGTAACGAGGCGAAAAACCAGCCCACCAAAACCATCCGCCTCGAAATCGGCGCCGGGGACCACCGGGCCGTCGTACACGCTAATTCCCAGGGCGATGCCGACCGTTTCCTCAATGTGCTCGAAGCTGCCGGTATGAGGGCTAGCCAATGACGCAGCCCGCTATCACCCTGACGGCCAATGCCATCCCCCTGAGCCTCGATCCCGACCTGCAGTGGCGTGATGAGTTCGAATGGTTCAGCGTGATTCAAACCGTCGAGCGCAGCTTGACGGGTGCGTTGATCATTGATCTCGGTACTCGAGTAAAAGGTCGCCCGATCACCCTGGCGCCGCCCGACGACAACTCCGCCTGGATGCCGCGTGCGACGCTGACGCAGTTGCAGTCGTGGGAGGCCGACCCGGCCTTGACCATGACACTCGATCTGCGCGGCACCGCCTACACCGTCGCCTTCCGCCGCCACGACGGCCCGCCGATCGAGGCGACGCCCGTCGAATTCGTCGCTGATCCACTGCCGGGCAGCTTCGGCGACTGGTTTCTCGTCACCATCCGACTGATAGAGGTTTAAGCATGGCCATACTTGATGGCGACATTCAAATTCTGAAATCCGAAGTCCTTGACGATGTGCCCGAGGGCGGCGGCATGGCAACCGGCATTGCGCTCGTCGATGGCGTCTCGAACAACCTGTTCCCGGATATATCGGAGCTCGACCGAACCTTCGGTCGAGTTGCGTTACGCAAGATTTATCCCGGCGTCGTCACCGACAACACCGACACCTATGCCGGTACCAATCTGATCGTGGCAAAACCGCCCGCCGACCCAAAGGTCAGCGTGACCTTGTTCACCACAAAAAGCTGGTCAGATCATCGCGACGATGCCCGAAATAAACTGGAAAGCTATTTGTCGGCGTCGTCCGAGGGGCGCTGGATGCTCTATGGGAACCACCTGGCCGGCCAACGCACGTTGCAGATGCACTGCGCGCATTCAGTTGCCTCGCCTACGGTTGACGCGGTATTGGTCCTGATAAAATCGCAGGATACATCGGCCTACCAGTATGTCCGCGTCTCCCGACTGGTCGCCCGCGAAGAAAATGTCGCTTTCGAAGACGCCAAAGGCGGTTTTTTGCGTGACGTTATCACGCTCGAAATATCCGACGCCCTGCGCATAGGCTTTTCCGCCGCAGCGATGGAGCGCTATACCGACGGCTGGTACAGGCCTCCAACTCGCCTGCACACGACCGTCGCTGCCGATGCGGCTAGCTACTACGGTGTTCAGCCCCTAAAGTTTGCAGCCAACCTCGGCGACCTGACCATCAAGGCGCAAAGTATCTACACCCAGCTCGTCCCTTCGGCGTTGGCAGAAACACCGATTGTCGATGCCCGCTGCGCTAGCGACCGCACCGTTATCGTGCCGATTGCCGGAGCCCCGGCGCTTTCCTTTATCAGCATGCTGACGACCAGCGCCGGAGCCACGACAGTGCGCTACTTCGGTCAGTCGGTCGGGCGTGGCAGTGTCAGCATCAGCCTCGGTGGCGTTACCGTGCCCGACGATGGTGACGGCTCGCTGGTTCCGACATCAGGCTACACTGGCACCGTCGATTACGAGGCCGGGTCGGTAGCCATTGCTCACGCCAGCGGAATGGCGATTTCCGCAACTTTCGCCGCCGCCCCGGCCTGTGCCGTCGCGCTGGCTGGGCATACCGACAGCACCGAAATAACCGTCGGAAATCGTGGTTACACCTACATCAAGACGCTCCTCCCGGTGCCGGCGCCGGGGTCGGTTATCGTCTCTTTTATGGCGCAAGGCCAGTGGTATTCACTCTATGACGACGGTGCCGGTGAATTGTCCGGCGACGAAGGAACTGGCCTCGGTTCGGTCAATTACGCAACCGGATCTGTCGTGCTTACCCTCGGCGCTTTGCCTGATGCCGACACGCAAATCCTTTTCGGCTGGGGCAGCCCGACGCACTTCGCATCTCACGTCGGATCGTCTGTATTCGCCCCGCCGGGCATTAAATTCACCATCGCTGGCGGCGCGCTCGAGCCGGGCGCGTTGGATATATCCTACTTGGCTGGCGGTATAACCAAGACGGTGTCCGACAATGGGGCAGGTGGTTTCACCGGCGACGGGTCGGGCTATGTCGATTACGCCAATGGGGTGGTCGTCATCAATCCCAGCATGCTCCCCGACAGTGGTAGTGATCTGGCCGTCAATTACCAGCAAGGTGGCCCCACTGCCGAGACATTTTCCGCCAGTGGCGCCGTCAATAATTTCACGCTGGCCAACCCAGTCAAACCGGGAACCCTGTCGCTGTCGTTCCTGGACGACAAGGGAAACGCCTATATCGCCACCGACAACGCGACTGGCGAGCTGGTTTTAAAATCGGTCAAGACTAGCGCCGCAAATCTGGGCCTGAGTACGGTTTTGATCACCTCCGCCGGCATCTCCGGTTCGGTCAATTACAGCACCGGAGCCGTTTCGCTCGCAGCCAGTATTACGGTAAAAAACCAGTACCAAACCGGCTACGTGTGGCAAGAAAGTACGCAAATAGCTGTGGCCACCGGCGGTATTTCAGCCACCTATCGTGTCGCCAGCGACGCGGCGGGCGGTGTGCAAACCGTGGCTATTCCCCTGCCGGCATTAAGCATTGACCTTCTTCCTTCAATCGCCAATGCGCTAGTCCCCGGTAGTCTGGCCTTCACGTTGGCCGGGCATACCTATGTCGACCGCGCTGGAACTCTGATCAAAGATCCAAACAGCACCACCAATAGCGGATTGGTCGCTGGCGTTGTCAATTACACCAACGGTGTCGCCACTCTGACCGACTACACCGGCGGGGGGGCTCCGTCCGCCACTGTGTCGTGCCTGACCCGCAAGGGCATCTGGACGGACTGGCGGATCAAGTTTCGCACCGCTGGCGCCCCGCTGCAGTCGGCCTCGCTTTACGTATCGGCCAATCGGTCGGATACCAGCGCCATGCTTTCGGCGACAGCTGCCGGTAATGGCGATATCGACGGAACGCTGGTCGATGGTTATGTCGATTCCACCACCGGCATCGTCAGCCTGCGCTTTGGCGAAATGGTGATGGCCGCTGGCAACGAGGCAGAATGGTGGTACGCGGCAGGCGACATCGTTGGCGGCCAGATTTTTAAACCGCAAATGGTGCTGCCGGATACCGCAAAATATAGCGCCGTGGCTGTTTCCAGCCTGCCGCTGTCGGCCGATATTCTCGGCCTGGACCCCGTTCGCCTGCCGGTCGACGGTCGCGTGGCGATCTACCGCCCTGGCGACGTCGTCGTCGTTCATCACACCGCCACTACCGCCCCGGAAACAGTTACTAATGGGCAGGCGGTCAATCTTGGCCGGGTGCGCCTAGCCAAGGTTCGCGTCATCGGCAACGACGGACTTGCGATCACCGCCGGCTACACGCCTGACCTTGACGCTGGGACGGTGTTGTTCACCGCCGTCAGCGGCTACGCGCAGCCCATCCACATCGAGCACCGCATCGAGGACATGGCGGTCGTGGCCGATGTGCAAATCAACGGAGAGCTGCGCCTCAGCAACCGCGCCTTGACGCACGATTTCCCGCTCGGCAGTTATGTCTCCAGCGCACTGATTATTAGCGACCTGCGCGCCAGGGTGTCGGCGTTTTTCGATCAAGGGACGTGGACCGGTTGGTATGACACCCTGCAGGGAAACGCGGCGACCGGAACTTACAACAAGACGCAGTTTCCGCCAGTGGTAACCAATCGGGGCGCCATCGAAGAGCGTTGGGAAATCATTTTCACCAACAGCACGACAGTCAATGTGATCGGCGAGACAGTCGGGCAGATTTTGACGGCTGTGCCCATTTCCCAAGTCATCGCTCCGCTCAATCCCGCTCAGGCCGTGCCCTATTTCAGCCTCGACCCGCTCGGATGGGGATCCGGCTGGTCGGCCGGCAACGTGCTGCGCTTCAACACAGTCGCCGCCAATTACCCAGTCTGGTGTGCCCGTACGGTTCTGCAGGGCAACCCGACCACCACCAACGATCAATTCACGCTCGGTGTCCGCGGCGACGTTGATGCTTAATCGGAGATAAATAATGGCAATCAAACCCGTCAAACACTTCATCTCGACTTTTGCCGGCGCACCGGTGCTGACCGGCCAAGCTGGCGCGCTGATCGCCGTGCTCGACGCCTGCCTGGTCGATGGATTCAACTTGTTGACACTGGATTCGCTGGTGGTGTCCGGCAATGTGCTGACCGGAACTAAGGCCGGACATGGCTTCGTCGTCGACCAGGTGATCGCCACTTCGGCCAACGAAGCGGAGTTGATCGGCGAATGGACGATCACTTCGGTGACTTCCGGCACGTTTTCCGCTGTTGCGACCGGGGTGGCCGATGTCACTGGCACCGGTACGCTGACAGCCAAAGCCGCCAGCGCGGGTTGGCTCAAGGTTTTTTCAGGCACTAACAAGGCCGCCTACAAATCGGCCGATCCGGCCGCCACCGGCATGATTTTGCGCGTCGACGATACTGGCACGACAGCTGCCCGCGTCGTCGGCTATGAATCCATGACTGACATCGATACCGGGGTCGGCCCCTTTCCTACGCCCACGCAAATCGGTGGTGGGGGGTATTGGACCAAAAGCAACTCTGCCGACAGCACCGCTCGTCGCTGGCTGATTGTCATCGACGAGGCCTGTTTATACCTTACGGTTAACCATGTCGGCACGACTAAACACCTTGCCGCCTTTGGCGACTACGCCAGCGAAAAGACCGGCGACGCCTACCGCTGCATGCTCCAGTGCTGGTATTCCAACATGGCTAATACTGGCGGCGGCTGGTCGGCAATTGGCTATCACGGCTTTTCCGACCCCGGCCAGAACTATCTGCACTCGCCGCGAAGCTACACGCAGATCGGGACATCGGTGTTACTAACCACCAGTTTTATTGGCAAACAAAACGTTCCATCTGGAGCCTCCGGCGGGATGGCGTTCCCTTCGATGGCCAATAATGGCCTCATTATTGGCGGCATCGTCGCCAAAGAAATGCAGATCGATGTCATCCGCTGCCTGGCACTACCTGGTATTTACGCGACGCCACAGGCTTTGCCGATGATCGACCTGGATAAAGTCGGCGATATTTCGGCACTTCCTGGGCGTACCTTGATCGCGGCGGAAGTCTGGATTAACTCCGCTCAAGGACGGGTATTTTTCGACCTGACCGGGCCCTGGCGATAACATGGCGACGAGCCTCATCCCTGGACTGATCGGCCATAGCGCGGCGGCGCTGAGTGGCGCGCTTGGGTGCCAGCAGCTCCCTGGCCTGCAGCCTGGTCATGATGTGGAGGATGGTGGTAGGTATTACGTCGCCGGAACGGTGGCCATCGCCGCCCCGCTGGACATCCCGGTGCGCCGTCGGGTCCGCCTGATCTGCGCAGTATCCGGGCGCCTCGTCCGCGAAATATGGTCAGATCCGGCGACCGGAGAATACCGCTTCGAGCAGGTCCGCATCGGCCCGTGGCTGGTGATCGCCCACGACTACACTGCCAGCTACAACGCTGCCGTCGCCGACAATATCATGGGCATTCCAGAGTGAACGTCTCCTCCGAACTGCACGTTCGCAGGCGCCAGGCCTTGATCGACCTGGCCGACAAGGCTGGCGCTCCCAGCTTCCTCCGCCTGCTTGATGCTGCCGCCGCTGTGATTGTCTCAATCCAGATGGCGTATCCGCTCGGGGTCCCCGATGCGAGCGGCGTGGCGCTGACGACGACCGGGTACGCACAGATCGTTGCCTCTGCCGATGTAGCCAGCGCCGCCCTTTTCGATGCGAACGGGGCTTGGGTCGCCGATTTTTCCACGGGATTAACCACCGACGAGCCGCTGCCAGAACTTCCTCTGCCGATGCTTCGCCTCTACGCCGGTGCGTTCATCCGTCTGGCCGGGGCGCATATTGAGTGCGACTGATCTTCGCTTCTTAGCGCCGCAGCCGGCCGCGCTCGATCTGCGCTTTGGCGCGATCAGCGGGGCGCCCGCTGTTTACATCGATGTCACCCTGACCGCACTGCTGCCCAGCGTGGCGCTGACCGCCGAACTGCCAACCGAAATCGACAACGCCGTTAACCGAGGCCCGACATCGTGGCCGCGAACTGTCTGGCAAGATTCCGTTCCGGCGGCACTGCGGATCACTGTCCAGAATAGGGTCCCGACTCACCAATCGACGATAGGCTCAACATCGCTGGTCGAAGCCGCTCCGCTGCCGGTAGAGCACGCGGCGGGCTGGAAATATCTTACAGCCCACCTCGGCTCCGAGTCGGGGATGCCGCTACAAGAGAGTCGCCCGCTTGCCGTGATCAACAACGTTTTATGGCGGATTTTGACTGCTAAAAAGCTGGACCACCGTCTGTTGTTTGTCGCTGCCCGGCCGCTGGCGGTATCGGCTGCCACTTCCTGGACCACGCTGTTCAAGCATCGCCGGCCGGCCCCTATCGCCGGCTGGGAACCAGCCATCCATAAATCCGGCTGGCTAGATCAGGTTTTTTCTATCGGCGCCCGCCAGCATGTGGCCGGCGATTTTCCCTGGAGCAATGCGCGGCCTCTACCGCACGGAAAGTCACCGCATCCGGGTACCGTCACACCGCCGCAGCCTCCGTGCTATCAGCCATCCGTCCCGGCTGCTCTGCTTTTCAAGGGGCTACAACCAGCCTCGCTAGGCCTTGTTTTCAAATGCCCAAATAGTGGTGGTAACGACGCCACCGTTGTCGTCCCCATGCGGAGTATCTATATGCAAACCAACACCGTTACTCTAGTCCTCGCCGCCACCGGCCAGCCGATTCCGGCGCGCGGCGGCCTGCGCCTGTCGCTCGATGTCGATTCGTGGGGCTGGGGATGGTCGGCCAGCGTGCCCGCCAGCTATCTGACGCTGCTCTCGGCCCCGCTCGGCAATCTGGTTGAGTTGATCGCTACCGTCAATGGCACGGCCTTCCGGTTGTCGGTCGAGCGAATTAGCCGCGAACGCCAGTTCGGTCAGGCGACGCTGGCCATCTCCGGCAGCGGCCGCGCCGCTTGGTTGGCTGCCCCCTATGCGCCGATTGTCACCCGCAGCAATAACGGCGCGATGACCGCGCAGCAGTTAATGGCCGATGCCTTAACTGAGAACGGTATGGCGATCGGCTGGACTCTCGACTGGCAAATCACAGACTGGTTGGTCCCGGCCGGCGTCTGGAATCACACCGGAACGGCCATGGAGGCCTGCTTGACCATCGCCAATGCTGGCGGCGCCTACATTCAGGCGCACCGCACAGACCAGGTGCTATCAGTATTGCCGCGCTACCCATCTACGCCATGGGCCTGGCCGGGCCTGACCCCGGACATCGATCTGCCGGAAAATGTCTGCGTCGTCGAGGGCATCGAATGGATCGACAAGCCGACCTACAACACGGTCTTCGTCAGCGGCCAGGAAGGTGGCATCCTTGCCCATGTCACCCGCCAGGGCACGGCCGGCGACAAGGCTGCGCCGATGGTCACCGACCCACTGACTACCCACAGCGATGCCGGCCTGCAGCGCGGCACTCGCATCCTGTCCGACACCGGTCGCCAGGCACTGATCAGCCTAAACCTGCCGGTGCTTCCGGAAACCGGAATTATCCTGCCGGGGAAACTCATTCGCTACAGCGAAAACGGTAACCAACACATCGGCCTGACCCGTGCCGTCGATATCGCCGCTGATTTCCCAAAAGTTCGCCAGACAGTCAAGGTCGAGAGTCATGTCCTATAACCTTTACCAGCGCCTGCGCGCCATTTTTCCCCCCGCCCGACTGCAGGTTGGAATTGTCACCGTCGTCGAAGCGGGGAAAGTGACTGTTCAACTACCAGACGGATCGACCACTATCGTTCGCGGAGTCGGTGCGGTTGGAGCCAACATCTATATTCGAGACGGCGTCATTGAGGGACCCGCGCCGGCTCTTCCTGTTGTCGATATAGCGATATAGCCGATCTGCTGTTTCTGATTGGCCAATTTTATTTCCCGTTGCTAAACTCTAACCCGGCCCATTTATCGCGCTTCTTCCACCCAATTTATCGCGCGCGGCTTTATGGGCAAGCCGCGAGCCGATTTCATCGTGCGCCTGATGCCGCTGGTCGTCGTTGTCGTCGGCACGCTGGCCGTTGTCGAGTTCGACCTTGACCGAGGGGCGGGCGTTGCGGTCGTTGGCTCGGTGGTGGCGGGGCTGCCCGGCTTCAGCTTTTTCGTGCCCGATCTCGATACCGTGCATCGCCTGCTGTTGCCGGCCTTCGTGATGATGCTGATCGGCATGGTGCAGGGCATCACCATGGCCCAGGCGCTGGCCATCAAGCGGCGCGAGCGGATCGATCCGAATGCCGAACTGGTTGGCCTCGGCGCGGCCAACGTCGTGGCGGGATTCTACGGTGGCATGCCGGTCGGCGGCGGTTTGTCGCGTTCGGCGATCAATGTTGCGGCGGGCGCGCAGACGCCGCTGGCCAGCATTCTGTCGGCACTGGCCATGATCGGCGTCGTCGCCGGTGCCGCCCAATGGTTCGAGCGCCTGCCCCTGGCCGTGCTGGCAGCCAGCATCATGATGGCGGCAATCTCGATGATCGACCTGCGGGCATTCCGTCAGGCCTGGTCCTACGACCGGGCCGACGCCCTGGCCTTGCTGTGCACGGCCGGTGGCGTTCTGCTCTTCGGTTTGGAGGCGGGGATCGGCATGGGGATCGTGCTGTCGATGGCGACCTTGTTGTATCGCACCAGCGTTCCGCATATCGCCGTCGTCGGGCGGGTGCCCGGCACCGAGCATTTTCGCAATGTTGCCCGTTTCGCGGTCGAGACGCTGCCCGGCGTACTTTTCGTCCGCATCGACGAGCGCCTGTTCTTCGGCAACCTGGGTGCTGTCGAACAGCGTTTGAACCAGGAACTGGAACGTATCCCTGATGCGCATGACCTGGTTCTGGTGATGAGTGGCGTTAATTTGTTCGATACGACGGCCGTCGAGGTGTTCGGCGAACTCAATCACGATCTGGCCGAGCGCGGCATCCGCTTGCATCTGGCCGAGGTCAAAGGCCCGGTGCAGGACAGGCTGATGAAGTCCTCGCTGTGGAGCACGCTGACCGGCGAGGTTTTCCTGTCGGCCAATGCCGCCTACGAAAAACTGGCACCGGCCCGGGTCTGGTGCCCGGAAATATAAGCGTCTTATTCGTCGTCGAACAGCTTGAGCAGTGCGTCGAGACCGCCGAAGTTGATCGCCACGTCGGCCTTGGCGCGTGTCGCCGGTTTGGCGCGAAAAGCCACCGACAATCCGGCCTGGGACATCATGAGCAGATCGTTGGCACCGTCGCCGCAGGCGATGACCTGATCCTTCTTGAGTCCGAGTTCGTCGGTCAATCGGGCAAGATGATGGGCTTTTGCGGCGGCATCGACGATGTCGCCGACGACCCGGCCGGTCAGTTTGCCACCGGAAATTTCCAGCTCGTTTGAGGTGGCGAAGTCGAAGCCGAGTTCGATGCGCAGGCGCTCGGTGAAATAGGTGAAGCCACCGGACAGGATGGCCGTGCGCAGGCCGGCGTTCTGGCAGGCTTCGAGCAGTTCGCGGGCGCCAGGGGAAAGCAGCAGGCGTTCGCCAAAAACCCGGGCCAGGACGCGGGCATCCAGCCCGGCGAGCAGGGCCAGGCGGCGGCGCAGGCTTTCCCGGTAGTCGATCTCGCCGCGCATGGCGGCTTCGGTCACTGTCGAGACTTCTTCTTTCTTGCCGGCAAAATCGGCCAGTTCATCGATGCATTCGATGGTGATCAGCGTCGAATCCATGTCGAAACAGATCAGGCCGTAGTCCGAAAGTTTCTTGCCGACCGGGGAGAAGGCCCAGTCGAGCTTTTCCGCTTCGATCATGGGAATCAGCGCCTCGAACTCGGCCGTCCGCGTTGCCTGGCGCAGGCGCACGACTTGTGGCGGGCTGGGCTCGACAGCGCCGGCGCCGGTCGCGGCGACGATGCGTTCGAGCAGGAAGGTGGGCAGCGCGCCGCCCTGGATGATCAGGTTCATGGGTCAGAGGTCGAATTTGAGTTGTTCTTGGGCCAGATGCCTGGCGATGACGGTCGGCAGACTTTTCGGCGCGCGGATGCGCAACTGCTTGTTGATATTGTAGCGGCCGAAAACGACTTCGATGTCGCCTGGCGTGACGCCAAACTTGTCGGCCAGGAAGCGCACCATATGATCCGTCGCCCGGCCGGCCACCGGCGTTGCGGTGACGCTGACCTGTAGCTGCTTGCCCTTGGCCTTGCCGATCGTATCGCTGCCGGCATTCGGCGTGCCGAGGATGTTGAGCACCAGTGTTTCGCCATCCATGGCACAGAAGGAATCGAGTGGCATCCCTTTGTGGCTGTCGGATGGGGCGTGGCGGGGTTTTCTCGGTTTTGTTTTCACGGTGCTGGCGCAGGTCTTTGTTTGGACGGGCAGTCCGACATTTTATGCGCCGATGAGGCTGGATGCCAGTTGGTCGGCCTTGTTGCCGAGTTCCGGTTGCAAGGTCAGGAAGCCTTCGGGAGGGCGGATTGGTGGCCCTGGCGCAGTTCCTGCCCTGCCCAGCGGCAGCAAACGTGACATCGTAGCCTTGGGTTCGTTCTCGCCAAATCCCACGGTCAACCGGAAAAAATGCCCAAATTCACAATGCGCTGGCGAGGTAGGGTGCGCCCATGGCGCCGGTTTCACAGCGGCAATTCGGTCTGGAACGCGGTCGGCTGAACGGCGATGGCCGCAGCCGGAGAAAGCGTGCTGGCCCGCACGCCGAGAAGGCGGATCCGCTGTTGCAGGGGAACGCGCTTCAGGCATTCGCCGGCTGCCAGGCGGATCTCGCGACCGTCGGCCGTGGGCGTCGGCAAGGTGATGTCGCGGGTCACGGCCTGGAAGTCGGCGTAGCGCAATTTGATGCCGATGGTGCGGGCGACATAGCCTTTTCGACTCAGGTCATCGGCCACCCGCAGGCAGATGCTGGTGAAGGCTTCCGAAAGCTCGGCCCTGTCCTGTCTGGCGTGCAGATCGCGCTGGAAGGTGCTCTCCCGGCTGATCGATTTCGGTTCCCGGCTGGTCTTGATTGGGCGCTGGTCGATGCCGTGGGCGACTTCATGCAACCAGGTGCCCATGGTTCGGCCGAAATGGCGGACCAGTTTTTCGACCGGTGCGGCGGCGAGTTCGCCGATGGTGGTGATGCCCATCTGGGCCAGGCGCTCATTCGCCTTGGGGCCGATACCGTTGATCTTCTTCGCGGCCAGTGGCCAGATCCGGCTGGGGATTTCATCGCGGCCGAGCAGGGTGATGCCGTCCGGCTTGTCGAGATCGGAGCAGATCTTGGCCAGCAGCTTGTTGGGCGTGATACCGATCGAGCATGTCAGCCCGGTGGCATCAAAGACGGCCCGCTTGATCCGTCTGGCCAGCGGCAGACTGTCTTCGGGAATGTCGCTGAGATCGATGAATATTTCGTCGATGCCGCGATCTTCAATGCACGGCGCGATAGTGGCGACGGCGGCCTTGAAGCGCCGCGAGTAGTCGCGATAGGCGTCGAAGTTGGCGGGCAGGAGTATGGCCTCGGGGGCCAACTGGGCCGATTTCATCAGGCCCATCGCCGAGAAAACACCGAGGGCGCGGGCTTCGTAGGTCGAGGTGGTGACAACGCCGCGGCCGACGTAGTCACGCAGGCGTGAAAAACGATGCGAGCCGTCGGGCTGGGGAACCGGTTGATGCACGCTGCGCCCACCGACCACCACCGGCTGGCCGCGCAGTTCCGGGTAATGCAGCAGCTCGACCGAGGCAAAGAAGGCGTCCATGTCGAGATGGGCGATACGGCGGGGGATCGTTGTGTTCATGGCTGTATGAATATACAGCATGCAGCAGCCTGGGGAAAAGTGGCGGGCGGCTAGAAATGGCTTTCAGTCGCGAAACCGGGCCGCCGCATTTCGTTTTTGGCCAAAATTTCCGGTTGACCGTAGGATTTCGTGAATCGGCGCCGGAACTGGCCGGCGCCGTCCTTGAATACCTTACAGTCGTTCCGGCAGCACGTCGCGGAGCATGATGGCGGCGTCGCGGATCATTTTTTCGGTCGTTTCCCAGTCGACACAGCCATCGGTAACCGAGCAGCCGTACTTGAGCTGGCTGAGGTCGGCCGGAATCGACTGGTTGCCGGCTTCGATGTTCGACTCGATCATGACGCCGAGCAGCGACTTGTTGCCGAGGCGGACCTGGTTGACGATGTCGGCCATGACCAGCGGTTGCAGTTCGGGCTTCTTGAAACTGTTGGCGTGCGAGCAGTCGACAACAATGTTGTGGGGCAGCTTGGCCTTGTCGAGCGCCTGTTCAACCATGGCGACGGACACGGTATCGTAGTTCGGCCGGCCGTCGCCACCGCGCAACACGATGTGGCCGTAGCCGTTGCCCTTGGTGCGGACGACGGCGACCCGGCCCTGGTTGGTCAGGCCGAGGAAGGAGTGCGGCTTGGAGGCGGAGAGGATGGCATTGACTGCCACGCCGAGGTCGCCGCTGGTGCCGTTCTTGAAACCGACCGGGGTGGACAGGCCGGAAGACATTTCGCGGTGGGTCTGCGATTCGGTGGTGCGGGCACCGATGGCGGTCCACGTGATGAGGTCGCCGTAGTATTGCGGCGAGTTCGGGTCGAGTGCCTCGGTGCCTGTCGGTACGCCGAGTTCGGCAACCTGGAGCAGGAATTCGCGGGCCTTGGCCATGCCGATGTCGATGCGGAAGCTGTCGTCCATGAACGGGTCGTTGATGTAGCCCTTCCAGCCAACCGTGGTGCGCGGTTTTTCGAAATAGACACGCATGATCAGTTGCAGGGTGTCGCCGACTTCCTCGGACAGCTTTTTCAGACGACGGGCGTAGTCGAGGCCGGCCACCGGGTCATGGATGGAGCAGGGGCCAACCACCACGAACAGGCGATGATCCTTGCGATCGAGGATGTTGCGCAGCAAATGGCGACCGTGGGTGACCGTCTTGGCGGCTTTCTCGGAAAGCGGCAGGCGGGCGTGGATTTCTTCCGGCGTCGGCATTTCGTCGAAGGCGGTGACGTTGATGTTGTCGATGTGATGTGTGGTCATGGTCATTTGCTCAGCTGGCGAATCATGTCTTTGACGGCGACAACCTTGTCGTTCAAGGTCGGGCAGTGGCGTAAAAGGGAAATTTTATCCTGTCCCGCCAGCTTATAGCTGCGGTCTTTCTGAATCAAATTGATTATCTTGATCGGCTCGATTGGCGCCAGCCGGGCGAATTCCGGGCTGAACTGCAGGGTGATCTGGTCGTTGGTGGCATCGAGCTTCTGGATGCACAGCGGCTTGACGAGCAGGCGCAGGCGGTGCGTGGCGAGCAGCGATTGCGCCTGCAGCGGCAGTTCGCCGAAGCGGTCGATCAGTTCTTCCTGCAAGGTGTCGATTTCCTCGGCCGTTTCACCGTTGGCCAGGCGTTTGTAGAGCGTCAGGCGCTCGTGCACGTCCGGGCAGTAGGCGTCGGGCAGCAGGGCCGGGGTGCGCAGGTTGATCTCGGTGCCGATGCCGAGTGGCTGGGTCAGATCGACGGCGGCCAGGTGCTTGCCTTGCTTGAGGGCAGCGACGGCACGGTTGAGCATGTCGGCATACATGTTGAAACCGACTTCCTGCATTTCGCCCGACTGGTTGTCGCCGAGCACTTCTCCGGCACCGCGGATTTCGAGATCGTGCATCGCCAGGAAGAAGCCGGAACCGAGTTCTTCCATGGCCTGGATGGCTTCGAGGCGCATTTTCGCCTGCTTGGTCATCGCTTTCTCGTCCTGGACCAGCAGGTAGGCGTAGGCCTGGTGGTGCGAGCGACCGACCCGGCCGCGCAGTTGGTGGAGCTGGGCGAGGCCGAATTTCTCCGAACGGTTGATCAGGATGGTGTTGGCGTGCGGGTTGTCGATGCCGGTTTCAATGATCGTTGTGCACAGCAACACGTTGGCCCGCTGGCCGGTGAAGTCGCGCATGACGCGCTCGAGTTCGCGCTCGTTCATCTGGCCGTGGCCGATGACGATGCGTGCTTCGGGGACGAGCTTTTCGAGCTTTTCCCGCATGTTGTCGATGGTGTCGACTTCGTTGTGCAGGAAGTACACCTGGCCGCCGCGCTTCAGTTCGCGCAGGACCGCTTCACGGATGATGCCGTCGGAGAAGTTGCTGACGAAGGTCTTGATGGCCAGACGCTTCTGCGGCGCCGTGGCGATCACCGAGAAGTCGCGCAGGCCTTCCATCGACATCGCCAGGGTGCGCGGGATCGGCGTCGCGGTCAGGGTCAGGACATCGACCTCGGCGCGCATCGACTTCAGGGTTTCCTTCTGGCGCACGCCGAAACGGTGTTCTTCGTCGATGACGACGAGGCCGAGACGGTTGAATTTCACGTCCTTGCCGATCAGCTTGTGCGTGCCGATGATGATGTCGATCTTGCCTTCGGCCAGTTCCTGCAGGGCTTGCGCCGATTCCTTGGCGGTCTTGAAGCGGGAAATTTCGGCAATCCTGATCGGCCAGTCGGCAAAGCGGTCGGTGAAGGTCTGGTGGTGCTGTTCGCAGAGCAGGGTGGTCGGGCACAGCACGGCGACCTGCTTGCCCCCGGCGACCGCGCAGAAAGCGGCGCGCAGGGCGACCTCGGTCTTGCCGAAGCCGACGTCGCCGCACACCAGGCGGTCCATCGGCTTGCCGGAACGCATGTCGTCGATGACGGCGGCGATGGCGGTCGCCTGGTCGTTGGTTTCCTCGAAACCGAAACCGTCGGCGAAGGCTTCGTAATCGGTTTCCTTGAATTCGAAGGCGTGGCCGTGGCGGGCGGCGCGGGCAGCGTAGAGGGCGAGCAGTTCGGCGGCGGTGTCGCGCGCCTGCTCGGCCGCCTTGCGCTTGGCTTTTTCCCACTGGCCGGAACCCAGCGTGTGTAGCGGAGCGCTGTCCGGATCGGCGCCGGAATAGCGCGAGATGACGTGCAACTGGGCGACCGGGACGAAGAGCTTGGCCTCGTTGGCGTAGTGCAGTTCGAGGAATTCCTGTTCGCCGAGGCCGAGATCCATGCGGACCAGGCCCTGATAGCGGCCGATGCCGTGGCTTTCGTGCACGACCGGGTCGCCGACCTTGAGTTCGGTGAGATCTTTGAGCCAGTTGTCGAAGGTGGCTTTCTTGGCTGCTTCGCGCCGGGTGCGGCGCGGCGTGCCGGCGAAAAGCTCGGTTTCGGTGATGAAGGCGTGTTTTTCCAGGGCAAAGCCGGCCTGCAAGGGACCGATGCCGAGGGCCAGTTGCGCCTGGCCGCTCAGGAATGTCGGCAGATCGGCGCTGGTTTCGGGCTTCAGGCCGTGTTCGGCAAACATCGCGGTCAGCGTTTCGCGGCGACCGGCGGTTTCGGCCAGGAGCAGGACGCGGCCCTTGAAGCTGGCCAGGTGATTTTTCAGGGCACCCAGCGGGTCGTCGCTACGCCGGTCGACGGCGACATTCGGCAGCTGGCTGGCGGCCTCGCCATTTTTGCCCTCAAAAGCCAGTCGACCGTAGGATTTGGCTGCCGTAAAGAAGGCTTCATCGGACAGGAACAATTCGTCGGGCGGCAGCAGCGGCCGGGCCTTGTCGCCCTGCAGCAGGTTGTAGCGCGAACGGGTGTCGTTCCAGAAGGCCGCGATGGCGGCCGGCGCGTCGCCGTGGGTGACGAAGACGGCGTCCTTAGGCAGGTAGTCGAAAACGCTCGCCGTTTCGTCGAAGAACAGCGGCAGGTAGTACTCGATGCCGGCGCTGGCAATGCCGGTCGAGATGTCCTTGTAAATGCCCGATTTGGCCGGGTCGCCCTCGAAGCGCTCGCGGAAGCACTGGCGGAAATGGGTGCGCCCCTTGTCGTCCATCGGGAATTCGCGGGCCGGCAAGAGGCGGACTTCGGGCACCGGATAGACGGTGCGCTGGGTATCGACGTCGAAGGTCTTGATGCTTTCGATCTCGTCGTCGAAGAGGTCGAGCCGGTAGGGCAGTTGCGAGCCCATCGGGAAGAGGTCGATCAGGCCGCCACGAATCGAGTATTCGCCCGGCGAGACGACCTGCGTAACGTGGGCGTAGCCGGCCAGCGTGACCTGACTGCGGAATTTTTCGGCGTCGAGCTTCTGGCCTTTCTGGAAGGCGAAGGTGTAGGCAGCCAGGAAAGCCGGCGGGGCGATCCGGTAAACCGCCGTCGAGGCCGGCACGAGCAGGATGTCGAGTTCGCCCTGGGTGGCGGCCCACAAGGTGGCCAGCCGCTCGGAGACAAGATCCTGATGCGGCGAAAAATGGTCGTAAGGCAGCGTTTCCCAGTCCGGCAGCAGACGGACGCGCAGGGCCGGGCCAAACCACGGGATTTCATCGAGCAGGCGCTGGGCATCGGCGGCGCTGGCGGTGACGACGGCGAGCAGCTTGCCGGGATTGCGCACGGCGATTTCGGCCAGGGCCAGGGCGTCGGCGGAACCGGCCAGAGGCGGCAGATCGATACGGGCGCCGGCCTTGGGCAGGGCGGGAAGGGAAAGCAGAAACTGGGGCGTGGGCACTCGGGGGAAGGCAGCGTTACGGGGCAGGAATTATAGCGTTATACGCCCCGACGATTCGGCGCCGGTGCTTGTCGTCATCCGGGCAGCAATCCAATCGACCATGAAAAAAATGCCATAAACGTGGGCACCAAGGTTTATGCCAAGAGTCGAATTGCTGGATTCGCAATTCTGAGCAAAAGGAGAAAGCCATGACGACGACCGCACTGTTGGTCTCTACCCGTAAAGGCGCCTGGATATTCCGCACTGATGCCACCCGGACCACCTGGGCTGTCGATGGCCCGCATTTTCTTGGCCAAATCATCAACCATCTGGTGCTCGATCCGCGTGATCAGGTCACCTTGCTGGCCGCGGCAAAAACGGGCCATCTCGGACCGACGATTTTCCGCTCCACGGACTGGGGGGCTCACTGGCAGGAAGCTGCTCAGCCACCGGCTTTTGCCAAAGCGCCCGAGGGCGAAATCGGCCGGGTGGTGGATCACACTTTCTGGCTGACACCGGCGCACCGCAATGAACCCGATGTCTGGTACGCCGGCACGTCGCCGCAAGGCCTGTTCCGTTCAGCGGATGGCGGTGTGACCTGGGCGGCGTTTTCAGGCATCAATGATGACCCGCAATTCCGCGCATGGATGGGGAGCGAGAAAGACGGCACACCGGACGGGCCCAAGCTGCATTCGATCATCGTCGACCCTCGTGATCCGGGGCATCTGTATTTCGCGATGTCGGGCGGCGGCGTGCACGAGTCGCTTGACGGCGGCACGACCTGGCGGGTGCTCATTTCGGGCATGAACGTCGTGGACGGCTATGGCTTCGATGCCGCGAACCCCACTTTTCATGACCCGCATTGCCTGCGCCTGTGCCCCAGCAATCCGGATCGCCTCTACCAGCAAAATCACTGCGGGATTTATCGCCTCGACCGGCCGGCCGAGTCCTGGGTTCGCATTGGAAAAAACATGCCGGAGGAAGTCGGCGACATTGGCTTTACGATGACGGTCCACCCGCGCGATGACAGGACGGCCTGGGTCTTCCCGATGGATGGCACCGAGGTGTGGCCGCGGACCAGCCCCGATGGCAAGCCGGCGGTTTACGCGACGCATGACGGCGGCGAAACCTGGCAGCGTCAGGATGCCGGCATGCCGAAGGAGCAAGCGTGGTGGACAGTCAAAAGACAGTCGATGTGCTGCGATAGCCATGATCCGCTGGGACTTTACTTCGGCACGACGAGCGGCGAACTGTGGATGAGCCGCGACGAGGGCCGGAATTGGGAATGCATTGCCCGTCATCTGCCGGAAATCTACGCGCTGGAAGCGGTCGTCCTGTAGCGGAGCAGGCCATGAAAGTGGTGATTCCGAGCGCCTTACGCTCATACACCCAAAGCGCCGAGGCCGAGGCCAGCGGCTCGACGCTCGGTGAGTTGCTGGTCGATCTGGATCAGCAGTATCCCGGCATTCGCTTTCGCATGATTGACGAGCAACACCAAGTGCGCCGCCATATCCGTATCTTCGTCAATGGCATGGCGGTAAATGGGCTATCGCAGTTGCTGCAGCCCAGCGATGAGGTGGTCATTGTCCAGGCCCTGAGCGGCGGATAAGGCCGGAGGACAGCCGGGAAAACTCAGTGACTGATCGGCTGGCTGGCGTCCAGGACGCTCTGGCTTGCTTCTTCACTGATCCCGCTGGATTCGGTGAAATAGCCGCACAGCGGGCATTTGAAACCGGGAGGACAGTCGTGTTCGCGCGCGCATTCGGCCTGGGTTTCATCGGTCAGGACCATTTGGCGGACGGCTTCGCACCGGGCGAGGGGGGAATCGAAGAAGGACATCGGAGTCTCCTGAGTTGTTATCTACATACTCAGTCTAGTCGCGATGTGGCCAAATGCCATCGCCATTGCGAAATCCTACGGTCAACCGGAAAAAAGGTCGAAAAACCAATTTGCGGCGACGCCGGCCGGGTCTTCGCCGATGCCCACCGACTGCATGGCATGAACCCCGCCAAGGTGTGATGTCGCCCGCTGGTAGGCGGTTTTGCCGATCAGGTCAGCGGTGTCGAAGAGCATGAGCAGCGGCGCGACGAGCAGGTCGAGGGCCTGCGCGCCGGCCCGGTCGATCAGCCCGCCATGGCAGGCGACGGCCCTGACCAGCGTATCGCGCTGGGCGGCGGCGCGGATGGCGGCCGGCCCGACATCGCCGCTGGTGAAAATGGCCAGCGGCAACGGCGCCATGTCGCCATCCTTGCGGGTCATGTCGAGGATGTCGATCAGCCGCTGGGTCAGGCGCGGCACGTTTTGCGTGGCGTCGGGGAATTGCACCTCCTGGGCGGTGAGCAGTTCCATGGTCAGGGTGGCGCAGCCGAATTCGGCGAACGATGCCGAGATGGCCGCATCCTCCGCCGCATGATGGGCGCGGGCGATCAGGATCAGGCCGCACGGATTGTCGGGCAGAGCGAGCTGGCCGTGCAGCGAACCGTGCGGGGTGTGCAGGGTGACGAAACGGTTCATGCCGCGAGATGGACGGGGATGCGGTTCGGCCCGAAGGCCTTGCCATCGCGGCCGAGCGTCTTGCCGAAGCGGCCGGCGATGGCCGTCGAGCAATGCGGGCAATGGCCTTCCGGCGTCAGGTCGTAGCGCTGGATGTCGTACCAGTCGCGGACGATGAGCGCGGCGTGACAGCTCGGGCAGAAGGTGGTGCCGCCTTCCGGGTCGTGCACGTTGCCGGTGAAAACGTGGTGCAGGCCGGCCTCGAGCGCGATGCGGCGAGCCTGGATGAGCGTTGCCGGCGGCGTCGGCGGGATGTCGCCCATTTTCCAGTCGGGGTGGAAGGCGGAGAAATGCAGCGGCACATCCGGCCCCAGTTCGCGGCCGACCCAGGTGGCCAGTTCGTTGATCTCGGCGGGACTGTCGTTCTGGCCGGGGATGAGCAGCGTGGTGATCTCCAGCCAGCAGTCGGTTTCGTGGTGGATGTAGGCGAGGACGTCAAGCACCGGCTGCAGGTGGCCGACGCAGAGCTTGTGATAGAAACTCTCGGTAAAGGCCTTGAGATCGACGTTGGCGGCATCCATGACGGCGAACAGTTCGCGGGCCGGTTCCGGATGGATGTAGCCGGCGGTGACGGCAACGTTGCGGATGCCCTGCTCGCGGCAGGCGAGCGCCGTGTCGATGGCGTATTCGGCGAAGATGACCGGGTCGTTGTAGGTGTAGGCGACGGCGTCGGCGCCGTAACGCCGGGCGGCCGCAGCGATCATTTGCGGACTGGCCGTGTCCATCAGGCGGTCCATGTCCTTCGACTTGGAAATGTCCCAGTTCTGACAGAACTTGCAGGCCAGGTTACAGCCGGCGGTGCCGAAGGACAGGATGCTGCTGCCCGGGTAGAAGTGGTTGAGCGGTTTTTTCTCGACGGGATCGATGCAGAAGCCGGACGAGCGGCCGTAGGTCGTCAATTGCATGGCGCCGTTGACCATCTGGCGGACGAAGCAGGCGCCGCGCTGGCCTTCGTGCAACAGGCAATCGCGCGGGCAGAGGTCGCACTGGACGCGACCATCGGGCAGGGCGTGCCACCAGCGCCCGGGGAAAAGCGATTCAGGCTGGTTCATGGTGCGGCCTCCTTCCATTTTTGTACGCCATAGCGTTCGAGGCGAATATCGGAGCCCCAGTAATTGGCCGGCAGCCCGGCCTTCTGCTTGAGATGGGCCATGAAGCTGGCCGGACCGGGCAATTGTTCCCAGACCTGCGGCAGAAAAGTCGAACGGCGCTGGCCGGCCGTGAAGATCACGCCGTCGATCTCCGGACGAAGCTGGGCCAGGGCATCCGCCTCGCTGGTGAAAAATATCGGCTGGGCCGGTGTCAGGAGCGAGACTTCGACCCGGGTGATCGGCAACTCGTCGGCCCTCAGCGGCTCGAAACGCGGGTCGCGAAAGGCTGCGGCGAGGGCGTTTTCGTGGATGTCCTGAACCAGCGGTCGCCAGGCTTCGAGGCTGCCGATGCAGCCGCGCAGGTTGTCATGCTGGGTCAGGGTGACGAAGGTGGCGCCGGGCTTGTGCAATTCCGGGCAGTCGTCGGCCGGGCTTTGCGCCTGGCCAAAGCGCTCGGCGATGGCGTTGCGGGCCAGGGTCAGCAGGGTTGCGCCAAGGTCAGCCATGATCGACAGCCTCGCTGAAGGAAAAGGCGGCATAGCCGACAACACGATTCCGGTCGCCCGCCGTATCGCCGGAATTGCACAGGCCGAGCAGCGTCCGCTTCAGGCCGCGCCGGCCGGCGGCGAGCAGCAGGCCGTTGATCGGGTAGGCGCCGCAGGCCTGTTCGGGATGGATGTGGGTATCGAGCTGCATGATGTGCCGGCAGGTCTCGGCATCGACTTGCTGGGCCGTGGCGTAGCCCAGGAAATGCGAGAGGTCGGAGCTGACGACGATGAGCGTCTCCGGACCGTCCCATAGCTTGTCGAGGACTTCGCCGACGGCCTCCGGCGTGGCGTGGCCGACGGCTAGCGGGACCAGCGTGAAATGCTCGAGCACGCGCTGCAGGAAAGGCAGGTGCACCTCCAGCGAATGCTCGAAGGCATGAACGTGATCGCTGAAAACGATCTGCGGCAGGTCGGCGATGGCAGCGATGGCCTGGGCGTCGAGGCGGATGCTGCCGAGCGGCGTCGCAAAGGCCTCGGCTTCCGGCAGCGCGATGCCATCGACGGCAACCCGGTGGGTCGGGCCGAGCAGGATCACCCGATGAATATGCTTCGCCCACGGGGCCAGCGTGGCGTAGGCCGTGGCGGCCGTCGCGCCGGAATAGATGTAACCGGCGTGCGGCACGATCAGTGCCTTGGGCTGACCGCCGGAGAAGGGTTCGGCTTCGGCGAGCAGTTGATCGACGGTAGCCGACAGCGTCGCCGGATCGCCGGGGTAAAAGGCGCCGGCGACGGCAGGAGGTCGTGTATTGATCATGGACATCTCCTCAAATGATCATCAGCCCGGCGACCATGCCGCCGCCGATGGCCAACAGGCCGGGCAGGGCGTGGCGGGCCAGCTTGCCGCCGCCGATGCTGAGGACCAGCCCGATCTTGAAGACCAGGTTGGCGAGCAGGGCCAGGGTGACGGCAATGACGGCATCGCCACTGACCACCTTGTCGAGGTTGAACATGCGCAGGGTGGACAGGACGCTGGCGTCGGCATCGGTCAGGCCCGACACCAGGGCAACGATGTACAGGCCGCTGCTGCCGGCAATGTCCTGCAGCCAGGCCGAGGCGAGCAGGACGACGGCGTAGAGCAGGCCGAAGGAAACGGCGGTACGCATTTCGGTCGGATTCTTGACTTCCGGCATCGGCAAGTCGCCGGCGTCGCTGAGCACCTTCCAGCGATACAGCGCCATGGCCACGCCGGGCACGATGCCGCAGGCGAAAACGATGGCGATCTGGGTGGCCAGGCTGGGCGCAACGACGCTGGCGACCAGCCACAGGCGGATCATGACCATGACGTTGGCGATCAGGATGACGATGGCCGACATGGAGATAAGGTCGGCGTGGTCGCGGGCGTGGCGCGAGAACATCATGGTTGTTGCGGTCGACGAGGCCAGACCGCCGAAAATGCCGAGCAGCGCCGCGCCGTGGCGGGCGCCGATGATGCGTAGCGCCAAGTAGCCGGAGAGGGCCAGGCCGGAAATGAGGACGACCATGTACCAGACCTGGCGCGGATTGATGGCGTTGTACGGGCCGAAGTCCTCGCTCGGCAAAATGGGCAGGATGACCAGCGAAAGCACGGCGAACTGCAGGATGGAGTTGATGTCCTTGGGCGTCGTGCGTTCGCTGAACTGGCGCAGTTCGGCCTTGAAATAGAGGAGCACGGTGGTGGTGATGGCGAGCATGACGGCCAGCGTCGAATAGCCGAACCAGACGGCGGCGCCCAGACCATAGGTGATGATGATCGCCGCTTCGGAGGTGAAGCCGCGATACTGCTCTTCCTGCTGGGCGGAGAAATTGGAGGCGATCATGGCGCCGGAGATAACGATCAGGCCGGCCGCGAGCACCCAGGGACCGCCGGTTTTTTCGCCGAGCAGGGCAAACAGGCAACCGAGCATGGCGACCAGGGCAAAGGTGCGCAGACCGGCGGCGGCGTCCGGGCGCCGTTCGCGCTCCATGCCGATGAGCAGCCCGATGCCAAGCGCCGTACCAAAAGCCTCGACGGGGGCAGCCAGTTCCGGGACCACGAAGCTCATGCGATTCCTCTTTTGCGATGGTTCTTCAGTAAAATTAAGCCATGCCACGCCATTACGCAATCGTTCCCGCTGCCGGCAGCGGTTCCCGCTTCGGTAGCGAGAAGCCGAAACAGTATCTCGACCTGCTCGGTCGGCCGCTGATTTTCCATACCTTGAAGGCGTTGACCGCCTGTCCGGACATCGAACGCGTCTGGGTCGTGCTGGCCCCGGACGACCCGTGGTGGCCGCGTTTCGACTGGAGCGAACTCGGCCCGAAACTCGAAACGGTGCGCTGCGGCGGCGCGACGCGAGCGGAGAGCGTGAGCAACGGTTTGCAGGCGGCAGCCATGGTTGCCGTCGACGACGACTGGATTCTCGTGCACGACGCGGCCCGGCCCTGCCTCTCGGCTGCCATGCTCGACGCGCTGTTCGCCGAACTGGCCGACGATCCGGTCGGCGGCATCCTCGCCGTGCCGGTCGCCGACACCATCAAGCGGGCCGATGCCGAACAGCGCGTCGCCGCCACCGAGCCGCGCGACGGTTTGTGGCAGGCGCAGACGCCGCAGATGTTTCGCTACGGTCAACTGGAAAAATCGCTCAAAAATGCAATGGCCGTCACCGACGAAGCCGGCGCCATCGAGGCCATGGGCCTCCAGCCGAAACTGGTGCGCGGCGATGCGACCAATCTGAAAGTCACCTATCCGGCCGACCTCGCCTTGGCCGCGATGATCTTGAGAGCACGCAAATGAGCACACTGAACTTCCGCGTCGGGCAAGGCTACGATGTGCACAAGCTGGTCGAGGGCCGCAAACTCATTCTTGGCGGTGTTGAAATTCCGCATGTGACCGGGTTGCTCGGCCATTCCGACGCCGATGCCTTGCTCCACGCCATCACCGATGCGCTGCTCGGCGCCGTCGCCTTGGGCGACATCGGCCGCCATTTTCCCGACACCGACCATCGCTACAAGGGCGCCGACAGTCGCGTCCTGCTCCGTGCCGCCGTCGCCCTGCTGGCCGAACGCGGCTGGCGGCCGGTCAATGTCGATGCGACGCTGATCGCCCAGCAACCCAAGCTCGCCCCGCACGCCGCGGCGATGGTCGCCAACGTCGCCGCCGACCTCGGCATTGCGGCCGATTGCGTCAACATCAAAGGCAAGACCAACGAGCGCCTCGGCTACCTCGGCCGCGAGGAAGCCATCGAAGCGCAGGCCATCGCGCTGGTCGAACGTGTCGGCTGAGCGGCGAAACCAGAAACAACCCAAACCGGCCACGGCCAGAGTTTTCTTCGCCCTCTGGCCCGCGCCGGAAGTCGCCGATCGCCTCGGCGATATTGCCGAGGCCGCTGCCCGATCGTTCGGCGGCCGCGCCACCCGCCGCGATACCATCCACCTGACGCTGGCCTTCCTCGGCAATGTGCCCGAAGCGCGCCTGCCTGAATTGTCGAAGGCCGCTGCCAGCGTTGCCGTCGAGCCGTTTGCCATCAATGTCGACCAACTCGGCTTCTGGTCGCACAACCATTTGCTGTGGGCCGGCTGCCAGGCAGCTTCTCCCGCGCTGGAGGCGCTGTCCGGCCAATTGCGCCAAGCCCTGGCGCGGGCCGGATTCAGGGTCGGTGGCGAAGGCCGCGATTTCGTTCCGCATGTCACGCTGGTCCGCCGCGTACCGGAGGCTACTGCGCCATCCGAACGCCGCCCGCTGCCGTCGATTGAACCCTTCGCCTGGCGCAACGAACGTTTTGTGCTGGTTGGCTCGACGCTGTCGGCGCTCGGCTCGTCCTACCGGATCATCGACGAATTCCCGCTGCCGGCAGGCCTCAGCGCCTGATCGGCAGGACCAGGCGAACGAGCAGGCCGCCGCCAGGATTGGGCAGCAGGTCGAGGTGACCGTCGTGCAGCCTGGCGATGCGCTCGACGATGGCCAGCCCGAGCCCGGTCCCTGTCGCATCGGTGCGGGCGTTCTCGAGCCGGGTGAAGGGGCGTTTCAGGCGCTCGACCTCGTCGGGGGGGATGCCCGGGCCGTGATCGCTGATTTCCAGCCAGATTTCCCCGTTGACCGTAGCAGCCGACAGCCTGATCTCGCCGCCGCCGTATTTGACGGCGTTATCGATGAGGTTGGTCACGGCGCGGGTGATCGCCTTCGGGCGCAGCAGCATTTCCGGCAAGTCGTCGATGCTCGTCGTGAGTGCCCGGCCAACATAGCGCTGGCGTTCGGCAATGCCCGACAGCAGAGCACTCGGATCGGTCGCCACGGGGGCTTCGCCGGACTCGGCCCGGGCGTAATCCATGAACTGGGAAATCACCGCCTCCATCTGCTCGATGTCGGCCACCACCGCCTGCCGGGCGCTGTCGGCGACGCTCATTTCGGCCTCCAGACGCAACCGGGTGAGCGGCGTGCGCAGGTCGTGCGAGATGCCGGCCAGGACTTCAGATCGATCCTTTTCATGGCGTTCGAGGTCGGCCGCCATGGCGTTGAAGGCGACGGCCAGGCGGCTCAGCTCTTCGGCGCCATCCTCGGGCAAGGGCGCCGGCGTCTGGCCGCGACCAACCGCCTCGGCCGATCTGGCCATGGCCTTGAGCGGCCGGCTGATGCGCGAGGCGATGAGCCAGGCGACGGCCAGGGCCAGGGCGACGGCGAGCAGACCCCAGGCCAGCCAGTGGCTGGCGAAGTCGCGGGCGGCGCGCTCGCGCGGCAGGACCAGCCAGTATTCCTCCTCGTCGGCGTCGTCGAGGCGAAAACTGACCCAGAAGCCGGGAACCCCGTCGACGCGGGCGGCGATTCGCGTGTGATCGCCGAGGCGCGCCGTCAGCTCGCGCTGCAGGAGCCGGAAAAAGCGCGAATCGGGCATCGCCTCGATGTTGTCTTCCGGCTCGGCCGGCAACAGGCGGACACCTTCGCGCGTCGAGAATTCCGTAAACAAGCCCAGACGCTTGTCAGGCGCGGCAGCAAACAGCGAGGCGCGGATCAGGTTGACGGCCGAGGCTGCCAACTGGGCGGTTTCCCGCGCTCGCGGCTCGGCGTCGATGTAGCGAAACAGGCTGAGCCAGGCCGCCGTCGTCAGCAGCACGAGCATGGCCAGCAGCAGGAAAGTGCGCGCCAGCAGCGTGCGCGGCATGAGCACCCGGGCTATTCCTTGGCGGCGCCGTCCGGCACGAAGACGTAGCCGAAGCCCCAGACCGTCTGCAGGTAGCGCGGCTGGGCCGGGTCGGCTTCGATGAGTTTGCGCAGGCGCGACACCTGGACGTCGATGGCGCGGTCGAACGGCCCCTGTTCGCGGCCGCGGGCCAGGGTCATGAGCTTGTCGCGCGACAGCGGCTGGCGCGGATGCTGGAGCAGCACCTTGAGCACGGCAAACTCGCCGGTGGTCAGGGCTTGCAGTTCATTGCCACGGGTCAGCGTGCGGGCCGAGAGATCGACTTCGATGTTGCCGAAATTGATCTTTTCCTGGTCGTCTTCCGGCGCGCCGGGCGGCTTGCTCCCCTGGCGGCGCAGGACAGCATGGATGCGGGCGAGGAGTTCGCGCGGGTTGAAGGGTTTGGGCAGGTAGTCGTCGGCGCCCATTTCGAGGCCGACGATGCGGTCGATCTCGTCGCCCTTGGCGGTCAGCATGATGATCGGCGTCCGGTCGCCCTGGCCGCGCAGGCGGCGACAGATGGTCAGGCCGTCTTCGCCCGGCATCATGAGGTCGAGAACGATCAGATGGTAGTGCTCGCGGCCGCGCAGCTTGTCCATCTGCTGGCCGTCGGCGGCCGCCTTGACGGTGAAGCCCTGCTCGCCGAGGTAGCGGACGAGCAGGTCACGCAGACGGGCGTCGTCATCGACGACGAGAAGGTGTTGGTGTTGTTCGTTCATGCTGGCAAGAATACAGATGGACCGCGTATGGAATGCCGGAAATGGTAACAAGGATTGTCGGCAGGTGGCCGGGAAACATATTCTTACATTTAGTGCTGGGTAGCCGGCGCCGGCAGATGGACAATGGTCGCATTGCAAACCCCGTCGTGCCGACTGCCATGAAACGCCTTTTCGCCCTTGCCGTGTTGCTGCTGAGCCTGCTTGGCTCGGCCGGTGGCGTCTGGGCGCAGGCCGGCTGGCGCGACCTGCCGCCGGAAGAGCGGCGTCAGTTGCGCCAGCAGATGCGCGAGCACTGGCAGCAGGAGCGGTCATTGCGCCGCGATGACGAACGGCCGCGCTGGCGCGACCTGCCGCCCGAAGATCGGCGCCGTCTGCGTGAGGATCTGCGCGAGCAACGCGCCTGGCACGAGGGCGAACTGCGCAAGCGGCGCGCCGATGGCCGGAGCCGGCGCCGGGATTGAACCTGCCATTCGTCGCCGTTCGGCCCATAAGGCGGCGCCTTCGGTCGCGTTGCAAATCACTGGTCGGGCCGCGCCTCCGGTAAAATGCCGGCCCATGCAGATTCTCGCTCTCGAAACATCGACTGAACTTGGCTCCTGTGCGCTCTGGCGCGACGGAGTCGTCTCCGAACGCATCTGCCCGGCGGGCCGCTCGCACTCCGAAACCCTGTTGCCACTGGTGCGCGAGTTGCTGGCCGAAGCGGGCCTCAAGGTCGGACAACTCGATGCCATCGCCTTTGGCGTCGGCCCGGGGGCCTTCACCGGTTTGCGCGTCGCTTGCGGCGCCGCGCAGGGGCTGGCGGTCGCTGGCAATCTGCCGCTGGTGCCGGTGAGCAGCCTCGAAACGATGGCTTCGCTGGCTGGCGCCGAGCGGGTGCTGGCCCTGCTCGATGCGCGCATGGGCGAGGTTTATTCGGGCCGCTATCAATTGATCGACGGCGCCTACCGCCTGCATGGCGACATTCGCGTTTCCGCCCCGGATGCGGTCTTGCTGCCCGGCGAGCCGGGCTGGCTGGCCTGCGGCAATGCCATCGCCGCCTATCCGGTCCTGGCCGGACGCCTTGAAGCTGCCGGCATCCCCGCCCAGTCCGGCATCCTGCCGACCGCTGCGGCCGTTGTCCGGCTCGCCGCACCGCGCGCCGCGCGCGGCGAAGGCATCGATGCCGCACTGGCCGCGCCGCTCTACATCCGCGACAAGGTGGCCAAGACGGTGGCCGAACGGCTCAGCGAAGGCGGGCGGGCTTAAACCTTGAAACCTCAGCTGACCGTTCCGGCCGAGTTTTTTCCAATGAATGAGCGCGACCTCGATGCGGTGGCAGCGCTCGAGGCGACGCTGCAAGCCTTTCCCTGGTCGCGCGGTAATTTCGCCGATTCGTTAGCGGCCGGCTACAGCGTCTGGGTGCTGCGCCTCGGTGGCGAACTGATCGGTTTTTCGGTGGTCATGTCGGTTATCGACGAGGCCCACCTGCTGACCATCGGCATTGGCAAGCGTTACCAGGGGCAGGGCTACGGCGCGCGGATGCTGCGCCATGCCATGGAGTGCGCCCGGCTCGGTGGCGCCAGCAAGCTGTTTCTCGAAGTCCGGCCTTCCAACGAGCGGGCCGTTGAACTTTATCGTCACTTCGGATTTCACCAGATCGGCCTGCGCAAAGGCTATTATCCGGCGGTGATCGGGCGCGAGGATGCGCTGGTTTTTGACAAGGAGCTGGCATGAGTCTGAGCCGCGAGCAGATGCTGGTCGAGATGGGCATTACGCCGATCTGGGTGTTGCGCGATACGGGGCCATGCGCACCGGCGGTAAAAGCGCCCGAGGAAGTCGTGGCCCAACCCGCGGGTCGTGCGCCGGTGCCGGAGCAGGTACCGGAGGCCGCACCGGCAGCCAGGCCGGCGCCCGCTGTGGCGCCGCGCCCGATGCCGCCGGTCGACAATCTGAACTGGCCGGAACTGGTCAAACAGGTTGCCGAATGTCGCGCCTGCCCGCTCTGCGAACAACGCAAGCGGGCTGTGCTCGGCGTTGGCGATGTCAATCCGGACTGGCTGTTCATCGGCGAGGGGCCGGGTGCCGAGGAGGACGTCAAGGGCGAACCTTTCGTCGGCCAGGCCGGCAAGCTGCTCGACGCCATGCTCGCCTCGCTCGACATCGCCCGCGGCAACCGGGTTTATATCGCCAACGCAGTTAAATGCCGGCCGCCCGGCAACCGCACGCCGGAAGCGGCCGAAATGGCCGCCTGCTGGCCGTACCTGGAACGACAGATTGCGCTGCTCAAGCCGAAGATCATCGTTCTGCTTGGCAAGGCCGCCGTCCATGCGGTGCTGCACGACGACAAGTCGCTGGCCTCGCTGCGTGGCAAGCGTTACGAACATGCGGGGATTCCGGTGGTGGTGAGCTATCACCCGGCCTATCTGCTGCGCAATTTGCCGGACAAGGCGAAAGCCTGGGAAGACCTGCTCTTCGCCCGTCGCCTGCTGCGTGAAGCGGCGACACCCGAACTGCCTTTTTAGGCGCTTGCAGCGGATTTCATTTTTGGCCGTTTTTCCCGGTTGACCGTAGCAAACCGGCCAACAGGTCTCAGTGGAACGGCGAATCGTCCAGATGCTGGACGTCGTCCTGCTGTTTCTGGTTCTCGATGTGGCGCAGCCGGATGACGTACATCAGGCCGCTGACGAACAGCCCGAACAGGGTGACGACCCAGTAGATCGAGAGATCCATCTTGACCATCACGTAGTACAGCCCGGTCATGATCAGGATGGAGATGTTCTCGTTGAAATTCTGTACGGCGATCGAGTGGCCGGCGCCCATCAGGATGTGGCCGCGGTGCTGGAGCAGGGCGTTCATCGGCACGACGAAGAAGCCGGACAGGCCGCCGATGAGGATGAGCAGCGGCACGGCCAGCCAAATTTGATGAACGAAGTTCATGACCAGCACGATGAGGCCCATGGCGATGCCGAGCGGGATGACCCGCACCGACTTGCGCAGGGTGATGAACTTGGCGGCCATGATGGCGCCGACGGCAACGCCGACGGCGACGACGCCCTGGAGCATCGAGGCTTTGGACAGACCGAGGCCGAGGGCGGTTTCCGACCATTTGATGACGATGAATTGCAGCGTCGCGCCGGCGCCCCAGAACAGCGTGGTGACGGCCAGCGAAATCTGGCCGAGGCGGTCGCGCCAGAGCAGCGTGAGGCAGTGATTGAATTCGTGGATCAGGAAGATCGGGTTCTTTTTGAGCGCCTTGTGATCGACGCCGGTGTCGGGAATGTAGAGATTGAAGAGGGCGGCGAGTATGTAGAGCACGGCGACGACCGACAGCGCCATTTCGCCGATGCTATCGATGCCGGTATCGAGAACCGGGAAGTCGAAGGCGAGCAGGTGGTGGGCGATGTCCGGGCGGATCAGGGTGCCGCCGATGACGACGCCGAGAATGATGGCGCCGACCGTCAGGCCTTCGATCCAGCCGTTGGCGACGACGAGCAGGCGGTGCGGCAGGTATTCGGTCAGGATGCCGTACTTGGCCGGCGAGTAGGCGGCGGCGCCGAGGCCGACGACGGCATAGGCGAGCAGCGGGTGGGCGCCGAAGAACATCATGCTGCAGCCGATGATCTTGATGCCGTTGCTGATCAGCATGACCCGGCCCTTGGGCATCGAGTCGGCGAAGGCGCCGACAAAGGCGGCAAGAACTACATAGGAAACGGTGAAGAAGGTCTTGAGTAGCGGTTCGTATTCAGCCGGCGCCTGCATCTCGCGTAGCGCGGCGATGGCGGCAATGAGCAGGGCGTTGTCGGCCAGCGCGGAAAAAAACTGCGCGGCCATGATGATGTAGAAGCCGAACGGCACGAAATATTTGTCTCTTATATAACTTTGGGCGAGGTTTATACCACGCTGACGATTCGGCGCAAGGCTTGCGCGGGCGTGGCAGTTGTGCATGGTTGCCTGGCTTTCAGGACGATTATTCGAGCTTGGATGGCGCTTGTTGCACTGTGATGACGCTGATTCATCGGCGCCGTGCCGACCCCCACGGTCAACCGGAAATTTCGCCCGAAATTGAAATGGCCGCCGGAAGCCGGGCGGAATGTGATTGAATATCGGCCGCACCCATTCAGGAGAGAAAACATGGCTGACCGGCGCTTGCAGGTCTTTCATGCCGTCGCAAAACATCTGAGCTTCACGCGGGCGGCCGACGCCTTGTTCATGACGCAGCCGGCCGTCACCTTCCAGATCAAGCAACTGGAAGAGCAGTACGGCACGCGCCTGTTCGAGCGTCGGCACGGCAGCATTTCGCTGACACCGGCTGGCGAACTGGTGCTCTCCTACGCCGAAAGAATCCTCGCGCTGTCGGATGAAATGGATATCCGCCTGGCCGAAATGACCGGCGAAATGCGCGGTCCGCTGCTCGTCGGCGCCAGCACGACCATCGCCGAATTCATGCTGCCGCGCGTCCTCGGCGAATTCAACGCGGCCTATCCACAGGTGCGGGCCAGGCTCATCGTCGCCAATTCGGAAAGCATCGAGAGCCGCGTCGCCGAACACACCCTCGATGTCGGCCTCATCGAGGTGCCGGCCAAGCTGCCCGGCCTGAGCAGCCTGATCTGCTGCGAAGACGAGTTGCAGGTCATCTGCGCCCCCGACTACCCGCTGGCCGGCATGGCGTCGGTGACGCCGAAAGCGCTGGTCGACTACGAATTCATTTCGCGCGAACCGGGGTCCGGAACGCGTGAAATCACCGATGCCTATTTCCTCGGCCACAAGATTGCTCCGGCCACGCTCAAGACGCAGATGGAACTGGGCAGCCCGGAAGCGCTGAAAGGGGTGGTATCGACCGGACTCGGCTTTGCCATCGTGCCGCGCATGGTCATCGGCAAGGAAATCCAGCTTGGCGAACTGGTCGCCATCCCGCTCAAGCCGCCGCTCAAGCGCAGCCTCTACCTGGTCTTCCAGAAGGATCGTTTCCAGTCGCGGTTGACCGCCACCTTCATCGAATTCACTCGATCCAAACTGAAAGAAATGGCTTCATGACAAGCTCGCGTCCCATTCGTGCGCGTATCGCGCCGACGGCGATTCTCGACAATTACCGGCTGGCCAGGCGCCATGCGCCGCAGGCCAGGGCCTGGGCCGTCGTCAAGGCCAACGCCTACGGCCACGGCCAGTGGCGGGCTGTCGAGGCACTGCGCGGTGAGGCCGACGGCTTTGCCTTGCTCGAATGCGAAAACGCTGTCGCCATGCGCGAAGCCGGCGTCAGCCAACCGATCCTGCTCCTCGAAGGCGTGTTCAGCGTGCGCGATGTGCGGGCTGTCATCGAACATCGGCTGACCTGCGTCGTCCATTGCCTCGAACAGCTCGAATTGCTCGTGCACAACGGCCAGTTTACGGCCCCCGTTGCGCTTTATCTCAAGCTCAATACCGGTATGAACCGGCTTGGCTTCACGGCGGAAACGCTGGGCAAGGCCAGGGCGATCCTGCAACAACTGCCGCAGGTGGACGTGACGCTGATGACCCATTTCGCCGAGGCCGATGGCGAGCGTGGGGTCGGCGAGCAACTGGCGCGCTTTCGGCAAATGGCCGGTGACTGGTCCGGCCCGGTCTGCCTGGCCAATTCGGCGGCCATCCTCCATCATCCGCAAACGCACGGCGACTGGGTGCGGCCGGGCATCATGCTGTACGGCGCCAGCCCGTTTGCCGGGGTCAGCGCCGAGTCGCTCGGACTGAAACCGGTGATGACGCTGGAAAGCGCCATCATCGGCGTGCAGGATCTGGTGGCCGGCGACCGCGTCGGTTACGGCGGCACCTTCACGGCCGACAAGCCGATGCGCATCGGCGTCGTCGCCTGCGGTTACGCCGACGGCTACCCGCGCCATGCGACTAGCGGGACGCCGATTGCCGTCATGGGACGGCGCACGAAAACCGTCGGCCGCGTCTCGATGGACATGCTGGCCTGCGACCTGACCGATATTCCCGAGGCCGGCATCGGCGCCCCGGTCACCTTGTGGGGCGAGGGCATCGCCGGCAGCGTGCCGGCCGATGAAGTCGCCGCGGCGGCCGGCACCATCGCCTACGAACTGTTCTGCGCCCTGGCGCCCCGCGTCCCGGTGAGCGTGGATGAGATTGCTACGGTCAACCGGAAATAATGGCCAAAATCAAAACAATTTATAGCTGCACCGAGTGCGGCGCGACCAGCCCGAAATGGCAGGGCCAGTGCCCGGGCTGCAATGGCTGGAACACCCTTGTCGAAACCGTCGCCGAAAAGGCGCCGACCAACAGCCGCTTCGAATCGCTGGCGCCGGCCGCCCGGCTGCAAAACCTCTCGGAAATCGAAGCCCGCGAAGTCGAGCGCATCGCCACCGGCATCGGCGAATTCGACCGGGCGCTCGGCGGCGGCCTGGTCAATGGCGCCGTCGTGCTGATCGGCGGCGACCCCGGGATCGGCAAGAGCACGTTGCTCCTCCAGGCCTTGGCTCACCTCTCGCTCGACAACAAGGTGCTCTACGTCAGCGGCGAGGAATCCGGCGAACAGGTCGCCTTGCGCGCCCGCCGCCTCGGCCTCGACACCCGGCGCCTGCAACTGATGGCCGAGATCAACCTCGAACGCATCCTGGCCACGCTGCAGGCCGAAAAACCGGTCGTCGCGGTCATCGACTCGATCCAGACGCTGTGGTCCGATCAGCTGTCCAGCGCACCGGGTTCGGTCGCCCAGGTCCGCGAATGCGCGGCGCAACTGACCCGGCTGGCCAAGCAGGCCGGCATCACGGTGATTCTCGTCGGCCACGTGACGAAGGAGGGCGCCCTGGCCGGGCCGCGCGTCCTCGAACACATCGTCGACACGGTGCTCTATTTCGAGGGCGACACGCATTCGAGCTTCCGCCTCGTGCGCGCCGTCAAGAACCGCTTCGGCGCGGTCAACGAACTCGGCGTCTTTGCCATGACCGAGACTGGCCTGAAAGGTGTCAGCAACCCCTCGGCCCTGTTTCTGTCGCAGCACGGCCAGGACGTGCCCGGTTCCTGCGTGATGGTGACGCAGGAAGGTACGCGGCCGCTGCTCGTCGAAATCCAGGCGCTGGTCGATACCGCGCATGGCAATCCACGGCGGCTCACGGTCGGTCTCGATCCGCAACGGCTGGCCATGCTGCTGGCGGTTTTGCACCGCCATGCCGGCGTCGTCTGCTTCGATCAGGATGTCTTCGTCAATGCTGTCGGTGGCGTCAAGATCACTGAGCCGGCAGCTGATCTGGCCGTATTGTTGTCGATCACTTCATCCTTGAAAAACAAACCGTTGCCGTCGAAACTTATTGTATTTGGTGAGGTTGGTCTGGCCGGTGAAATCCGCCCGGCCCCGCGCGGCCAGGAACGTTTGAAGGAAGCCGCCAAGCTCGGTTTCACCCGCGCCCTGATCCCCGAGGCGAATCGGCCCAAACAGGCCATCGCCGGCATGCAGGTCATCGCCGTCAAACGTGTCGAGGAGGCGGTGGCGCGGATCCGCGAGTTGGAATAAGCTGCCCGCATAATCCTTCCGGCCACCATGTTCAATCTTTCGCGCTATTTCTCGACGGTCAGCTTCATCCTCATCGTGCTGGCGGCCGGGGTGCTCGGGCCGCTCTACCAGAAGCTCTCGCTGCAGCAGATGCAGGATCTGGCCGAGGGCCGCAATCTCGCCATGGCGCAGGTTGTCCAGAATTCCCTGCGCGATTCGATCGAGGCGCTGATGAGCGACTCGGTCGGCCGGGATGCCGACTATCTCCGGCAGTCGGACAAGGCGCGTCGTCTTCAGGCCCAGGTGCTCGAGCTGATGCAGGACACGGACATTACCCGGGTAAAGATCTACAACCGCCTGGGCAGCACGGTTTTTTCGACCGATACAACCCAGATCGGCGAGAGCCGCCTCGACAATCCCGGTTTTCGCTCGGCCATCAGCGGCGCATTGAGCAGCAGCCTGACGCACCGGAACAGTATCGACGGTTACGAGGGGACGCCTGCCAAGGATGACGTCCTGGCTAGCTACATTCCCATCCGTGGCCACGATCAGTCGGTCGAAGGCGTTTTTGAGCTCTACCAGAACGTCACGCCCTTCGTCGCCCAGTTGCAGCGCAACATGTGGCTGGTTACCGGTGGCGTCGCCCTGGTCTTTGCCGCGCTCTACCTCATGCAGTTTCTCGTCGTCCGCCGCGCCCAGGGCATTCTCGAAGACCAGGAGGGGCGCATCGCGGCGGCACGCGACACGCTGGAAATCCAGGTCGCCGCCCGGACCGACGAACTGAAGCGGACCAATACGCAGCTCGAGAGCGAAATTGTCGAGCGCCGACAGGCGCAGAGCAAACTCAACTATCTTGCCTACCACGACCCGTTGACCGGGCTGTCCAACCGCCGCAGCTTTATCGAGCGGCTCGACCAAAGCCTGCGCGAGTCGGCCCGGTGCGGCGAGCGGCTGGCCGTGCTGTTCATCGACCTCGACCAGTTCAAGCAGGTCAATGACTCGCTCGGCCACGGTGTTGGCGACGAATTGCTGGTTTCCGTCGCGGCCCGACTGTCCGAGCATGTCCGCCTGATCGACATGCTGGCCCGGCTGGGCGGCGATGAATTCATCTGCCTCATGGAAAGCGTGCGCACCGAGGATGATGTCCAGACCCTGGCCCGCGAGATCATCGCCGCCTTCGAGACGCCCTTCGTGCTTGGCGATCACGAACTCTTCCTGAGCGCTTCGGTCGGCATCAGCCTGTCCCCCGGCGATGGCGACAGCGTGCTCGACCTCATGCGCAACGCCGATACGGCCATGTATCGGGCCAAGGCGCTTGGGCGCGGCAATTTCCATTTCTATACGCCGGAAATGACGCGTGACGCGCAGGAGCGCATCCGCATGGAAAACCTGCTGCGCCGCGCGCTCGACAACGGCGAACTCTCCGTGCACCTGCAGCCCCAGGTCGAAACCAGCAGCGGCCGGCTGGTCGGTGCCGAAGCGCTGGTCCGCTGGAACAGCCCGGAGCTTGGGCTTGTCATGCCGACCCGCTTCATTCCGCTGGCCGAGGATTCCGGACTCATCATCGGGCTCGGCAACTGGGTGCTGCGCGAAACCTGCCGGCAGTTCATGCAATGGCGCGACAGCGGGTTCGACCTGCCACAGGTCTCGGTCAATCTTTCCGTCAAGCAGCTGGAGCGCCCCGAGTTCATCGATGTCCTGAGCCAGATTCTCGACGATACCGGGATGGATGCGACTAGCCTCAAGCTGGAACTGACCGAATCGGTAGTGATGGCCGTGGCCGATTCATTCACCTTGCTCGAGCGCCTGCGCGATCTCGGCATCAGCCTCGCGCTCGACGATTTCGGCACGGGTTACTCGTCGCTGAGCTATCTCAAGTTGCTGCCGGTGCAGCAGTTGAAAATCGACAAGTCGTTTATCGACGGCATCGGCAAAAATTCGGGCGACGAGGCGATCATCCGCACGGTCATGGAACTGGCGCGTCGTCTCGATTTCGAAGTCATCGCCGAAGGTGTCGAGACCATCGAGCAATCCGAATTCCTGGCCGGTCTCGGCTGCGAGCAACTGCAGGGCCATCTGCATGGCAAGGCCGTGCCGGCCACGGAGTTTCGCGCCCGCTGGTCACTGCCGTGATCGCCGGGCACGCCTGGCGCACCCTCGGCCGCGAACTGCGCTCGGGCGAATTGCGCCTGCTCTTCGCGGCGCTGGCCATCGCCGTGGCCGCCGTCACGGCGGTCGGCTTCTTTGCCGACCGGGTGCGTCTGGGCCTGGAGCGCGAGGCGCAACAGATGATGGGCGGCGACCTCATTCTCATCGCCGACCATGCCTTGCCGGCCAGCTACACCGCCGAGGCCGGCCGCCGCGGCCTCCGGCAGGCCGAAACCCTGGTTTTTCCGAGCATGGTCATCGGCCGCGAACAGGCGCAGCTGGCCGACATCAAGGCCGTCAGCCCGGGCTACCCGCTGCGCGGCCGGGTTGACATCAGCGCACCGGACGGCCGGGCACGTCTTCCCGCCGCAGGCGGCCCGGCACCAGGCTCGGTGTGGCTCGACGAACGACTGTCGGCGGCGCTGCAGGTGGCGCCGGGCGGATCGGTCACGGTTGGCGCCAAAACGCTGCAGGTGGCCGCCATCCTGACCCGCGAGCCGGATCGCGGCGTCAATTTCTTCAGCCTGGCGCCCCGTCTCATGATGCATCTCGACGACATCCCGGGCACCGGCCTGATCCAGCCCGGTGCGCGCGTCCGTTACAGCCTGCTGGCGGCTGGCGAGGCGCGGGCGGTGGCCGGCTTCCAGGCCTGGCTGGCGCCGCGCCTGGAAGCCGGCGAGCGGCTCGAAGACGCGCGCAATGCCCGGCCGGAAATCCGTGGCGCACTCGATCGGGCCGAGCGCTTTTTGGGCCTTTCCACGGTGTTGACCGTCGTATTGGCCGCCGTTGCCGCCGCCATGGCGGCGCGCCGCTACATGCAGCGCCATCTCGATGCCTGCGCCGTCATGCGTTGCCTGGGCATGACGCAGGGCGGGCTGCTCCGCCTGCATGGCTGGCTTTTCCTGTGGCTGGCCGGGCTGGCCGCCGTCGTCGGCAGCATCGTCGGTTTTGCCGCCCATTTCGCGCTCATTCACTGGTTGTCATCGCTGCTTGTTCTCGAACTGCCGACCCCCGGCTGGTTGCCGCTGGTCGGCGGGGTGGCGGTGGCCGGCGTGCTGCTCTTCGGCTTCGCTTTCCCGCCGCTCATGCAACTGGCCAGCGTGCCAACCCTGCGCGTGCTGCGCCGCGAACTGGGGCCGACGCGGGCATCGTCGCTCGGCGCCTACGCGCTCGGTCTCGTCCTGCTCGCCTGCTTGATCATCGGCGTCGCCGGCGATGTCCGGCTCGGCGCCTACGCCGTCGGCGGGTTCGTCGCAGCCCTGGGCGGCTTCTGGATCATTGCCCGGCTGGTCATTGCGGCCATCGCCCGGCTGCGCGGCGGCGCCGGATTCGGCTGGCGCCAGGGGCTGGCCAGCCTGACCCGCCATGCCGCGTCGAGCGCGGTGCAGATCGTTGCCCTGGCCATCGGCCTCATGGCCATGCTGCTGCTGACGGTGATCCGGGCCGAGTTGCTCGACGCCTGGCAAAAATCCGTGCCGGTCGATGCGCCCAACCGTTTCGTCATCAACATCCAGCCCGAGCAGCGCGAGCCGGTGGCCGCCTTGCTGCGCGCCAGCGGCATTGAGGCGGATTTGCTGCCGATGATCCGCGGCCGCCTGGTCCGGATTGCCGGCAAGGAGGTCAGCCCGGCCAGCTTTCCCGAAGATGAACGCGCCCAGCGCCTGATCGAACGCGAATTCAACCTGTCGTGGCGCGGCGATCTGCCGGTCGGCAACCGGGTCACGGCCGGCCGCTGGTTCGCCCCGGACGAAGCCGGGCAGGGGCTGGCCTCGGTCGAAGAGGGCCTGGCCAACACCTTGGGCATTCATCTGGGCGACGAACTGGTCTTCATGGTGGCCGGTGTCGAAAAGCGGGTTAAAACGAGCAGCCTGCGCAAGTTGTCCTGGGATTCGATGCGCGTCAATTTCTTCGTGCTGACGCCGCCTGGCGTCATCGAGGATGCCCCGGCCAGCTACATCACGAGTTTCCATCTGCCGGCCGAACGGGCCGAGGCGGCGTCCGAACTGGTCCGGCGCTTTCCCGGGCTGACCATGATCGATGTCGGCGCCATTCTGGCGCAGTTGCAATCCGTAATCGGCCAGGTGGCCGGGGCGATCCAGTTTGTCTTCGTGTTTGCCTTGTTGGCCGGCGGCATCGTTCTCTATTCGGCCTTGCTGACCAGCTTCGACGAGCGCCGCTACGAACTGGCCGTGATGCGTTCGCTGGGCGCCCAGCGGGCACAACTGCGCCTGGCTATGCTGGTCGAGTTGGGCGTCATCGGCAGCGTCGCCGGACTCATGGCCGCCATCGGTGCCATGCTGCTCGGCCGCATCGTCGGCCAGCAGGCCTTCCAGCTCGATCTGGTTTTCGATTTCTGGTTGCCGGCGTTGGCGACGCTGGGTGGCGGCTTGCTGGCGGTGACCATCGGTTGGCTGGCGATTCGCCAGCTGATCGCGACGCCGCCCTTGCTGGCCTTGCGCAACGGCGCCTAAAAGTCGATTTCGGTGATGTTTCGCTGCCCGTTCCGCTGGTAGCGGACGGCCTTGCTCATGCCGTGGATGAGTTCAAGGCCCTGACCGCCGACTTCCACGGTCGACCGGAAATTTTGCCCAATTTCGGAATTATCGAAAGGCGGCGCATCGTCTGCGTAGCGCAGGGTCAGGCCGCCGTCCTTGCGGTCAAGGGCAAGGCTGACCCGGTGTTCGCTGTCGCCATGGTGGCCGTGCGTGATGGTGTTGATGAACAACTCTTCGACGACCAGTTGCAGGCGCAGGGAGTCGTCGGCGGCAACGCCCAGACCAGCCGCTTGTTCAACCACGCTGGCCAGCAGCGTGGGGAGCTCGGCATAGCGCGCGCTGACAGAAATGTCCGTAGAATGTGCAGTCATCGAATCTTCAAGGTTTTCGCCATGATTAAAGCACATCAGGTTGCACTTTGCGCGCTGCTCGCCCTGTCGAGCGGCCAGTTCGCCTTTGCCGCCGAGGCGGCCGGCATGGTCAAGGTCGCCAAGGGCCAGGTCAGCATTGAACGCAATGGCAAGAAACTGCCGGCCGCAGTCGGCAGCGTCGTCGAAGTCGCCGACCGCGTCCGTACCGGTGCCGATGCGTCGGTCGGCGTCACCTTGCGCGACAACACGCTGTTGTCGGCCGGGCCGAATTCGCTGATCGTCATCGAGAAATTTGCCTTCGACAACACCACGCAGGACGGCAACATGTCCATTCGCATCCGCCAGGGAACGCTCTCCGTGGCCTCGGGCAAGATCGCCAAACGAACCCCCGAATCGGTCGATTTCCATACGCCGACCTCGGTCCTCGGGGTGCGTGGTACGGAGTTCGTCATCGAAGTCGAGGGGAACGGCAATGAATAAGATCAAGACAGCCCTGGCGCTGGCGGCGCTCGTGATGCTCGGTGGCTGCGCCAGTGAACGTATCGTCCTGCTTCCCTCGGCCGACGGGCGTGCCAGTTCGGTGGTCGTACGCGACGCTTCCGGCGAGGTGGTGCTGAGTCAGTCCTATGCCGCTGTCAAACGCAGCCAGGGCGCCAACACCCCTTATCAGTCGACACCGGATGAGGTGCGGGAGCGCTTTGCCCAGGCGCTGTCCGCTCAGCCTGCCCGGCCTAGCACCTACGTGCTGTACTTTGAATCCGGCGGCAATGTCCTGACCCCGGAGTCGCAGGCGGCTCTCGATGTCCTGCGCAAGGAAATCGCCGAACGTCCGGCGTCCGAAGTCATGGTTATCGGCCATACCGACCGGGTCGGCGGTCTCGAGGGCAACGATCAACTGTCGAAAGTCCGGGCTGAAGGCCTGCGTGACCAGTTGATCGAAGCCGGTGTCCAGGCGGAAAAAATGGAAGCGGTTGGCCGCGGTGAGCGTGATCCGCTGGTACCGACCGAGGACGAAGTCGACGAGCCGAAAAACCGCCGCGTCGAAATCAGCGTTCGCTGAGCGGACCGTGCCACTGCATGAGCAGCAAGGTCAGGTCATCCGCCGGCGGATGACCTGCTTCGAACTGGCGTACGGCATCGCGTAGCGCGGTCGGGGCCATTTTCAGCTCGCTCTGCGCCAGGGCAAGAATGGCCGACTGCAGGCGCGACAGGCCGAACAACGCCGTGCCGTTGCTGGCCTCGGTAACGCCATCGGTGAACAGACAAAGCCGGTCGCCCGGCTGCAATTGAATCCGCTCCGCAAGGTAGGGAAAGTCGCCGGCGGCACACAGGGGCGGACCGCCACGAACGCTCGTATCGATCTGCGAGAGTACGCCGTCACGCTGGAGAATCGGTGCGTCGTGGCCGGCGCAAACGTATTCCAGATCGCCAGACGCCAGATCGAGCACGGCGATGAAGGCGGTAACGAAAAGGTACTCGGCATTTTCCCGATTCAGTTCCTGCTCGATTTCGCGCACGGCAAGGCTGAGATCGCCCTGCCTTCGCGTCAGCGTCCCGGTCAGCGTTTTCGAGATGGCCATGAACAGGCTGGCGGGCACGCCCTTGCCCGACACATCGCCAATGGCCAGGCATAGTCGTTGTTCGTCGAGCAGGAAGCAGTCGTAGTAATCGCCACCGATGGCCTGCGCCGGTTCCAGGAGTGCGGCGATGGAAAACCGCGTTTCATCGGCAAACATCTTCGTCGGATCCGGCAACAGCCCCATCTGGATACGCCGGGCGGCGTCGAGTTCGCCGGCCACCCGGGCCGCTTCTTCCCGGCTCCGCTGCAACTGGGATTCGGCGTCGCGCCGCCGGCTGTCGGCGGCAATCAGCGTATTGCCGAGGAGCAGGATGAAAACCGGCGCCAGCAGCAACACCGGCGAGGCGCCGTCGAACAGCCATTGACCGGCATAAAAGGCGATGGTGCCACCGACGAGCAGGAGGAGACTGAGGGCGGTGAAACTGATCACGGCATATCGCGGCCGGAGTACCGGTATCGTGATGATGAGGAGCAGGCCGCCAAGCAGCAGCGCCGATTCTTCAACCAACGACATCCAGGCGGGGCGGCGTAGCGCATGGCCGTCGAGCAGGCTTTCGATGACCTGGGCGTGGATGTCGATGCCAGGCAGGCTTTCGCCGAGCGGTGTGACGATGCGGTCCTGCAGGCCGGTACTGTTCAAGCCGATGATGACGAAGCGGGCGTTGAAAATGTCGGGCGGATGCACCCCGGCCAGGACATCGGCCGCTGATAGGTAGTAGTTGGAGCTGGCCCGCCCGAAATGGAGGATGACTTCCCCATTGGCCTGGGTGGGCAGCCGATAGTCGCCGATGCGGATCGCCGTCATGCCCTGTGCCCCGCTCTCGGGGACGACTTCACCGCCACCAAGCGCCAGGCGGACCATTTCGAGAGGTAACGACAGAAAGGGCAGTTGGTTGATGGTGCCGACGGTGGGTACTCGGCGCAGTACGCCGCGTTCCGAACTGGTTTGCAGTTTTGCCTGACTGGCGTTGATCAGACCTTCACCGGCGGCGGCTTTTTCGATGAGCGGTCGACTGGCGATCGCCCCGAGATATTGCGGCAGATGAGGCTCGAGGTCGTTGGCCGGGCTGAATTCCGGCAGCGGACGCGCCGGCTGGGTTGAGCCGGGCAGGGGCTTGCTCAGGCCGATGACGGCAAGGGCGGTGGGGTGGCCGTCGAGGGCGCTGGCCAGTTCGCGGTCGGGATCGGGCAGCGCGGCCAGGGTTTCCGGCGGCAGATTGGGGAAGCGGCCGGCAAGGGCTTCCGGGCTATAGCGATCGCGTTCGGCGAAAACGATGTCGATGCCCAGCGCCAGCGGCTGACCGGCCTGGATCTTGCGCACGAGCCGGGCGACCAGATCGCGCGACCACGGCCACTGGCCGTGCTTGACGAGGCTCTGGCTGTCGATGCCGACGACGATGACCGGCTCGCTGGTGCGGGCTCTTGGCATCTGCCGCTGGTACTGGTCGAACAGGGCTTCGCGGACGTTGAGCAGCGGCGTGCGCTCGATTTCGCCGAGCGCCAGCAGGCCAACCACCAGCACCAGCAGGGGAAGCGCCCGGCCGCGTCCGGAGCGGATTGCCGCAAGGAGCAGTCCGCCGATTGGTCTCACAGGGCGATGGTCAGGCCGTCGTAGGCGGAAATGATCTCGAGCGGGGCCTGGCTGCCCCGGGTTATCTGCTCGAGCCGCCGCGTTTCGGCAACCAGACGGGAGAGTTGCTTGTCGTCATGCACCGGTTCGTGGTGAAACAGCGCCAGCCGCTTGACGGCCGCTGCCTGACAGAGTTCGACACCGACGATGTTGCTGGAGTGCCCCCAGTCCGCCTTGACCGACACCGCTTCGGCCAGCGAGTACATGGCGTCGAAGATGACGAGATCGGCCTTGCGGAAGAACTGGCTGAATTCGGCGTGTTCGTCCGGGTTTTCCAGTTGGTGCTCGGAGTCGGTGGAATAGACGACGGTCCTGTCCACGCTTTCAAAGCGATAGCCGTAGGAGTCGCCAGCGTGCCGCTGCTTCTTCGGCGTTACGTTGATGCCCGAGATGTAGCGCGGCTGGTCGGGCGGCATCACATCGAATTCGATCCTGGCGCCGGCCTGGGCGTAATCGACGGGAAAGCAGGGGGACTGCATCTGCAGGCGGACGGCCTGTTCGAGGTTGGCATGGCAGCCATGGACAACGATGCGGTTGCCCGGGTAGTACATGGGCGCGAAATACGGGAAGCCCATGAGGTGATCCCAATGCAGATGGGAAATGAAGATGTGGTAGGTCTGCGGATTGGGGACGCCGAAGTGGGCGATCTTTGCCTGACCGAGCGGCCGGGCGCCGCTGCCCATGTCGCAGATGAAATGGTCTTTGCTGTCGCCGACGATCTCGACGCACGAGGAATTGCCGCCAAAGGTGCCGGCTACGGAAAAGGGCAGTTTGTCGACGAAGTCATCGAGTGCGGCCCGGGTCTTGAAATTCTTGCCGTTGGCGGCGGTCAGGGCGGCGACGATTCTTTCGCGGATGTCGCGGTGGGTCAGCGAAACCGGCAGCGAACCGCGGGTTCCCCAGAATACGACCTGGTTCATGAGCCGAGAACCTTGCTGGCGCTATCGACGCTGGCGTAGCACGGGACGATCAGGTTGAAGCGGCTGATGGCGAACACTTCCTGGACCAGCGGCTGCAGGGCGGCTATCGCGAAAGCGCCTTTTTGTGCCTTGGCGCGACGCGAGGCCATCATGAGGACACGCAGGCCGGCGCTGCTGATGTAATCAACCCCGGCAAAATCGAGCAGGACCGGGGGATGCGCCTGGGCGCAGGTTTCGAGCAGGGGATCGAGTGCTTTCGAGAACTCTTCGCTGGTCGTGTGGTCTATGCGTCCGCTGACGGAAACGATCAGGACACCAGCCTGTTCGCGGGTGGGAAGATTCATCATCGCGTAGGGGGAGGGCTCTTGGACAAAGGGCAAGTATGCCATGGCCCCCGGCGCTCTCAGGTAAAATATTGCATGGATTCAAATCAGCAAAACACCCGCCCGCTCTTCGCTTATCGCAAATTCTGGGCACACCGTTTCGGGCCTGCCCCCTTCCTGCCCATGTCGCGCACCGAAATGGAATCGCTGGGCTGGGATTCGTGCGACATCATCCTGGTCTCCGGCGACGCCTACATCGACCATCCGAGCTTCGGCATGGCGCTGGTCGGGCGCCTGCTCGAAGCGCAGGGCTTCCGTGTCGGCATCATTTGCCAGCCGGACTGGAATGCTGCGGTCGACTTCAAAAAACTGGGAAAACCGAACCTTTTCTACGGTGTCACGGCCGGCAACATGGATTCGATGGTCAATCGCTACACGGCCGACCGCAAGATCCGCTCCGACGATGCATACACCCCCAACGGCGAACCGAACAAGCGCCCGGATCATGCCGTTACGGTCTACGCCCAGCGTTGCCGCGAAGCGTTTCCCGGCTGCAACGTGGTGATCGGCTCGATCGAGGCCAGCTTGCGCCGCATCGCCCACTACGACTACTGGTCGGACAAGGTGCGGCGTTCGGTGCTGCCCGACTCGAAGGCCGACCTGCTCATCTTCGGCAATGCCGAGCGGGCCATTGTCGAAATTGCCCATCGCCTGGCCCGGGGCGAGAAGATTTCCGCCATCCGCGACCTGCGCGGCACGGCCTTCATGGTGCCGCGCGGCTGGTTGCCCTCGGCCGAATGGGAAGCCATGGATTCGTCATCGGTCGATACGCCGGGGCCGCTGGTCAAACACGCCGACCCTTATGCCATGGAAGGCGATGCCAAAAACGGGCCAAATTTCCGGTCGACCGTGGGAATCGAAGCACCAGCTGACGCCAGCGTGCAGCCTATCCGCATCGTCTCCCGGGCCGAACGTCTCGCCGCCCGCCAGGACAAGCGTGCCCATACGGCTATTCGCCTGCCGTCCTACGAGCAGGTCAAGGACGACCCGGTGCTCTACGCCCATGCTTCGCGCACCTTCCACCTCGAATCCAACCCCGGCAATGCCCGGGCGCTGATTCAGGGCCATGGCGAACGCGACGTCTGGCTCAATCCGCCGCCCATCCCGCTGAGCACCGAGGAGCTCGACGGCGTCTATGAATTGCCTTATGCCCGCCGGCCGCATCCGGCCTACGGCGAGGCGAAGATTCCAGCCTGGGAAATGATCCGTTTCTCGGTCAACATCATGCGCGGCTGCTTCGGCGGTTGCACCTTCTGCTCGATCACCGAGCACGAGGGACGCATCATCCAGAGCCGCTCCGAAGATTCGGTGATCCGCGAAATCGAGGAAATGCGCGACAAGACGCCGGGCTTCACCGGTATCGTCTCCGACCTCGGCGGACCGACCGCCAACATGTTCCACCTGACCTGCAGGGACCCGAAGATCGAGTCCGCCTGTCGCCGGTTGTCCTGCGTCTATCCGGACGTCTGCGAGAACATGAACACCGATCACAGCAAGCTCATCTCGCTGTATCGCAAGGCCCGCACGCTCAAGGGCGTCAAGAAGGTACTCATCGGCTCGGGGCTGCGCTACGACCTGGCCGTGCGCTCGCCGGAATACATCAAGGAACTGGTCACCCACCACGTCGGTGGCTACCTGAAAATCGCCCCCGAACATACTGAAGAGCGCCCGCTTTCCAAGATGATGAAACCGGGCATCGGCTCCTACGACCGCTTCAAGCAGTTGTTCGACCGTTTTTCCCGCGAGGCAGGCAAGGAGCAGTACCTGATTCCGTATTTCATCGCCGCCCATCCGGGGACGGAGGACGAAGACATGCTCAATCTGGCGCTCTGGCTCAAGAAGAACAATTTCCGCCTCGATCAGGTCCAGACCTTCATCCCGACACCAATGGCCATGGCGACGACGATGTATCACAGCGAGCGCAACCCCCTGCGCAAGGTGACGCGCAGCAGCGAACAGGTGGGGACTGTCCGCAATGGCCGTCAACGCAAGTTGCACAAAGCCTTCCTGCGCTACCACGACCCGGCCAACTGGCCGTTGTTGCGCGAAGCGCTCAAGGAAATGGGACGGGCCGATCTGATCGGCAATGGCAAAAAACAATTGATTCCGGCCTGGCAGCCGGCCGGCACGGGTGGGGCACCGGCTGCTTCCAGCGGAAATAACCGGCGGAGCGGGCCGGTCGTTCGGAGCAGCGTTCAGCGCCAGTTGCGGAGCAGGAAAAAATAAGGCGCTTGCATAATTGACGGGTCTGCGGGAACTGACGATACTCTAAAAAAGAGCCGTAATTTCCGTGGTTTCGAGAGTTTTCGCCCGTTTCTGTTTTTCCTCGTGCGTGGTTTTCGATAGACGGTCGGCATAGGGCCGATTGGCCGGGGGCGACATGCGCAGAAGACGGGACTACGAGAGGGGAAGTTGTCACGGTCGACGGGTAACCGATCGACGGTCCGGCTTCGCCCGGCGCGTTGATCTCTCCCTGTTCGAAGGTCTGCCGCATCGCTTGTCGTGGGAAGACCAAAAAGCGCAATACTGGACACGCCTTCTTTTCTGCGTCCTGGCCCTGATGTATTTCAACTTCGGTGGCGACGCGCAGGTCAGACCATGGGCCAGTCTGCCCATGGTCAATGCGGTCATGACGATTTATGGCCTGGAGATACTCTTTTTTACCTGGCATGCAACGCGTGTGCCGCATGCGCCATGGCGCCAGCGTCTGACCATGTGGGTCGATATCGCTGCTGCCGCTTTCGCAGCGCTGGCCGACGCGACGCTCAGTTCACCGGGTTTTCTGGTTTTTCTCATGGTTATCCTCGGCAACGGCATGCGCTACGGCCTCGGGCTTTTCGGCGAGGCCGTGGTTGGCAGCCTGGGGGCGTCCATCCTCATCGTCTGGCTGCGCCTCTCCGACTACCTTGCCATCTTCTCCGTCAGTGCCATCTTTTTCCTGGTCTTTTTTGCCATCGTCGTTCTTTATTCGTATTCGCTGACTGCCAAGATCGAACGGACCCGCCAGAAGCTCTCATACGAGAGAAATATCGATGCGTTGACCGGGATGCTCAACCGGCGGGCGCTGATTGAGCGTGCTTCCGAACTGTTTCGCTCGCCGGCCACCAATGGCGGCGAAATCGTCGTGCTCTTCGCCGATCTGGACGGTTTCAAGCGGGTGAACGATACGCATGGCCATCACGTAGGCGACAATGTTCTGGTGGCGGTCGCCGAGCGCATTCTCGACAATGTTCGCGATATCGATCTGGTGGCGCGCTATGGCGGTGACGAGTTTGTGCTGGTTCTGCCCAGAACCTCGCGCCAGGGAGGCGAAATCGTCGCCCAGCGGGTGCGTCAGGAAATCAACGACTGGGCACTGCAGAACGGCATCGACTTCAATGTTTCGATTGGGGTCGGCAATTTTCCTGATCACGGTGCCGATCTGGAGTCCGTCATTGCCTCGGTCGACAAGGCCATGTACCGAAGCAAGTCTGAAAACGGCTGGGGGGGAATCCTCCATGCAGAGGAAAAGGCAAGCGCCTGATCCCGTGCGGTTGGCATGCTATCGGCAATCTTCGTCGCCTCCGTTACACTTCCCGGCTTTCTCACGTTTCCTGCGAGCTGAATCATGACCGATCAGGCCACAACGCCCACGACCTACGAAAAAATCGGCGGCGAAGCCACCATTGCCAAACTGACCGCCCGTTTCTACGAATTGATGGACACCGTTTCCCATTTTGCGGAGCTGCGGGCGATGCATCCGGCCGATCTTTCGGGTTCCCGGGACAAGCTCTTCATGTTTCTCTCCGGCTGGTTCGGCGGCCCCGATCTCTTTGTTGAAAAATTCGGCCATCCCAAGTTGCGCGCCCGCCACATGCCCTTTGCCATCGGTACGAAGGAGCGCGATCAATGGGTTGCCTGCATGGCGCTGGCCATGGAGGACGTCGGTCTGAGCGAGGATGTCCGCAAGGTGTTGCTCAATAATTTCTTCAATACCGCCGATTTCATGCGTAATAAAGAAGGATAAAAGCTTCGCCGGGGATGTTGCGGCGCACCATCGGTGATAGAATCACGCCTTTGATTTTTCAGGCCTTCCCATGTCCGCTCGTCCGATCCGCAACATCGCCATCATCGCGCACGTTGACCACGGTAAAACCACCCTGGTCGACCAGCTGCTCCGCCAGTCCGGCACCTTCGCTGCTCACCAACAACTGGTCGAGTGCGTCATGGACTCCAATGACCTGGAAAAAGAACGTGGCATCACGATTCTTTCCAAGAACACCGCAGTCGAGTACCAGGGCGTCCACATCAACATCGTCGATACGCCGGGACACGCGGACTTCGGTGGTGAAGTCGAGCGCGTGCTGGGCATGGTCGATGGTGTGGTCCTGCTCGTCGATGCCGCTGAAGGCCCGATGCCGCAGACCCGCTTCGTCACCAAGAAAGCGCTGGCCCTCGGCCTGCGCCCGATCGTTCTGGTCAACAAGGTTGACCGCGACGGAGCCGATCCTGATCAAGCCGTCAATCTGACTTTCGACCTGTTCGACAAGCTCGGCGCTACCGACGAGCAGCTGGATTTCCCGATTGTTTACGCTTCCGGCCTCAACGGTTGGGCGGCCATGGAACTGGACCAGCCGCGCGAAAACATGATTCCGCTGTTCGACACGATCCTGCGTCACGTGCCGGCTCCGGATACCGATCTCGAAGCGCCGCTGCAACTGCAGATTACCGCTCTTGATTACTCGTCCTACGTCGGCCGTATCGGCGTTGGCAAGATCAATCGCGGCAAGGTCAAGACCGGTCAGAACGTCCTGGTCATGTTCGGTACCGAAGAAGAAGCGGCCGAACACGAGCGCACCCCGATCAAGGCCAAGATTGGCCAGGTTTTCGGCTACAAGGGCCTGAACAAGATTGAACTGGAAGAAGGCCACGCTGGCGACATCGTCCAGATCACCGGTATCGAAGATCTGGTTCTGGGCTGTACCGTGACCGATCCGGAGCAGCCGGAATCGCTGCCGCTGCTGAAGATCGACGAGCCGACGCTGTCCATGCAATTCATGGTCAATACCAGCCCGCTGGCCGGTACCGAAGGCAAGTTCGTGACCAGCCGCCAGATCCGCGATCGCCTGCACAAAGAGCTGCTGACCAACATGGCGCTGCGCGTGCATGACACCGGTAACGGCGATGTCTTCGACGTCGCTGGTCGTGGCGAACTGCACCTCGGCATCCTGCTCGAAAACATGCGTCGCGAAGGCTATGAACTGGCCGTCGGTCGCCCGCGTGTGGTCAAGAAGACCATCAACGGCGTCGAGTGCGAGCCGTATGAACTGCTGACGGTTGACGTCGAGGAAGACACCCAGGGCGGCGTCATGGAAAGCCTCGGCATGCGTCGCGGCGACCTGCAGGACATGGTGCCGGACGGTCGCGGTCGCGTCCGTATCGAATACCGTATCCCGGCCCGTGGCCTGATCGGCTTCCAGGGCGAATTCATGAACCTGACCCGCGGCAATGGCCTGATGAGCCACGTCTTCGACGAATACGCCCCGGTCAAGGACGGTACGGTTGCCGAGCGTCGCAACGGCGTGCTGATCTCCCAGGACAATGGCGAAGCCGTCGCCTACGCGCTGTGGAAGCTGCAGGATCGCGGCCGCATGTTCGTGGTGCCGGGCGACAAGCTGTATGAAGGCATGATCATCGGTATCCATAGCCGTGAAAACGACCTCGTGGTCAATCCGATCAAGGGCAAGCAGCTGACCAACGTCCGTGCTTCCGGTACCGACGAAGCGGTTCGCCTGGTCCCGGCCGTCCAGCTCAGCCTGGAGGCTGCCGTCGAGTTCATCGAGGAAGACGAACTGGTCGAACTGACGCCGAAATCGATTCGCCTGCGCAAGCGTTACCTGACTGAAATCGAGCGCAAGCGCGCGGTGCGCGGTCTGTAAGGATGTAGCATGAGTTTCTGCCAACCCTGTCGTTTCTGGGTCGGGCAACACAAAAAGGCGGCCCGTTGGGTCGCCTTTTTACTTTTGTTGTCGCTTTTCTTTACGCTGCTCGGCCAATTTACGACGCCGATCAGCGCCATCGGCTTCTGCAAGGTTTATCCGTGATTGCTACGGTCAACCGGAAAAAACGGCCAAAATGGAAATCAGCCGCCGGTCATCGACATGAAGCGGACGACCTGTGGCGCATCCATTTGCTGCGTAAAGTCGTGCCCGTAGGGCTTGATGCCCATGCTGTCGACAATCGCCTGACGCAGCGCAGCGTTGTCGTTGCCGGCTCTTAGTGCCGGCAGCAGATTGGCTGCATCGTTCTGACCGAGGCACGGGTAAAGTTCGCCCTTGGCGGTGATCCGCACCCGGTTGCAGCTGTCACAGAAATTGTGGCTGTGCGGAGAAATGAATCCGACGCGTGATTCGCTGCCGGGAATGCGCCAATAGCGCGCCGGCCCGCCGGAATCCTCGGTGGATGGAATCAGCTCGAAATGGCGAGACAGCATTTCCCGCGCGTCTTCGGAAGATATGTAAGTGTTGCTGCGCCCGTGAATTTCACCCAGCGGCATTTCCTCGATGAACGAAATATCCAGTTCGTTTTCAACGGCAAACCTGACCAGATCGACGAACTCGTCATCGTTGGTGCCGCGCATCATCACGGCATTGAGCTTGGTGCGCCGGAAGCCGGCCTGGCGGGCCGCCTCGATGCCACGCAGCACCTTGGCCAGATCGCCGATCCGGGTGATCTTCCTGAAGCGTTCCGGGTTCAGGGTGTCCAGGCTGATGTTGATGCGCTTGACGCCGGCTGCGCGCAAGGGGGCGGCAAAACGGTCGAGCTGCGAACCGTTGGTGGTCAGCACCAGGTTTTCCAGACCGGGCAGGGCACCCAGTCGCTCGATCAGCCACATCGCATCCTTGCGCACCAGCGGCTCGCCGCCGGTTATCCGCAGCTTGGTGACGCCCAGACCAACGAATACCGTCGCCACGCGCAGGCACTCTTCAAGGCTCATGACCTCGTTACGGGGCAGAAAGGTCATCTCCTCGGCCATGCAGTACGTGCACCGAAAATCGCAGCGGTCGGTAATCGACAGGCGAACATAGCTGATCCGCCGACCGTATTTATCGAGCAGCGTCCCTTCGCTGTGCATGCCAGGTAACACGGCAACAGCCGGTTTGAAATCGGCGAGTCCGGACGGCGTTTGTTCTGGGCTGAGGGTTTCGTTGAGCATGGCTGACAAGTTGGTGGTCAATCCGCGAAGGGCGGGCCTGACATCTGCGGCAGATTATCAGTACCTGAGCACGACTGAACAAGTAGAGACATCAAAAAACGAAAAGTTCACTGACAATTGTGCCGGGCTGAATCCGGCCTCTCGCCAAGTGCTGCGGTCGACGCTCTAATCGGGCCAAAAACCGCCACGCCATCGGCATCAAAGAAGTGGCAGGCATGGGCCGGAATGCCCACCGAGACGTGATCCCCGACCCCGGCGCCGGAATGTCCCGGGGACTTGACGACGAGCGGGGCGCCGCCGGCTTGTTCGACATAAAGATAGCTTTCGCTGCCGAGATGTTCGACGGCCATGATTCGGCCGTTCAGGCTGGCCATGCCGCTCTCGCCAACCAGC